>Ga0209208_10004976_pt1 | contig 18624 bp, 17 predicted proteins | sample S1TSphfallax_3_FD_187694 | JGI IMG/M metagenome (GOLD analysis project Ga0209208, IMG submission 187694) | Host-associated microbial communities from peat moss isolated from Minnesota, USA - S1T2_Fd - Sphagnum fallax MG (SPAdes) (version 2) | ecosystem: Host-associated > Plants > Peat moss >... | reverse complement strand
TTAACTTTTTGGGTGGAGTTTCTTTGGCAAAGTCAAGTTTATTATGAGATGAATTCAAATCTAAAAATGTTAATTGAGAAGTTGTAAATGCTAATTTCTTCTTTTGTCAGCATTGATTATAAGATTCCATAGCTTAAATAATGGAATGAATCTAGAGTTTTCAAAAAGGCAATTAAGTTTTTTAAACACAATTTTTTTGGTGCCATATATTTGACAAGTGGTTACATAATCCAACCTTTTACTTTCAAGTAAAACCTCTTGTGTACAATTGATTTTTGCATCACCTATTGTATAGACTTCATTTTTGCATACTTTTCAATTTAATTGTTTCACAATCTTGAAATGACAATTGATGCAATAGGAAGTTAAAACATTAAAACTTTTCAAGAAGATTATCAATGATTTTGGCATGACCATAAAAAACACCAATGATTCACAAATTTTATAAAAATACATTTCAGGGTGGAGTCTCATCATATGATAGTTCAATGTGAAACTTGGGTATGGGCTTGAGTTTCTTTGATTCTAGTTCTTTGAAAATTATTAAACACCCTTAGGGGAAAAAAAGGACATTTGGAATCTTGGATCCTACAAAATTTTGGTGCACCTACAATGATATAATGCATGGCGGCTTGAGAGTACAATTAGATTAGTTTTAGTTCCATTTCAATTCCCAAGATTGGAAGAGCATTCCAAGGCGGGAAGGGAATATGCCTTCTCATTGTCCAAGTCCTTACCGAGGCGTGTTTATGCCAACATTGTTTATTGCAAATCTCATTACTTTCGCAAGTACTTTATTCTTTCAACTTGAGTTAAGTTCTTTTTGTTATCCTTTTGAATTTGTCAACTTAAGAGTTTAATAGTTACATGTTTGTGATGGAGACAACAATGTGGAAGCATGTCAAAATTTTACAAGGCACATCGTAATGTTGGAGCTTAATGGGGATGTGTTCAAAAAGGTCTTAAAATCTGTTATGAATGTCCATAATCCTGATCTGTGACCATTGCTCCTGCATAATCTAGATCTCAATTCTCCAATGAAAACACAAGGTGGAGAATTTTGGATTGTGAATAAGGTAGATTCTTCCTTCCATTATTGTATTGTAGTTCTTGTATGTCTATGCTATGTTGGTGTCATGACTCAAACTTGTCATTTTCTTTTTGCAAAAAGTTCTCTCCACTAAAAATTTGAAAGTTGCACTTTTTTTAAGTGTTGAAGATTTATGCAAAGTCCATCCCAAGTCTACTGCTGCCTCCATATGTCAAAGCCCATGCTTCTGCTTTAGCTTCACCCTCCTTGTGAAAACTTTTCATTATGTTAATGACATCCTTGCTCACATTGATGACGGGAATTTTGATCTGACATCATGATTTTTACCACTAGTTGCATTTGATTATCAACTATATGGTTTTTCTAACATTGCTTATAATATATTGCTATGCCTCAGGTTGCCATATTTACTCCATCTGCATCTTGTTTTCTTTGCCTGTAATATCAATGCACACCACGAAATTTCCACCCAATCTTGTTCTCTTCTTCTACATTGCACCCTACTCCTCGAGATTGCATGCAAAAGAGCAAGCACCATGACAAGCAAGGTTATCATCACACTTAATTGTTGCCAACATTGTAAAGTCCAATTCATTTATACAGTTTCATCAATTACCAGTAATAGAAAATATGCCATAAGACTATTTATATAAACAGAAGTTTATTCATACAAATACAATGATTGCCTAGTTGAAAAGAAATAATCAAAAAAGATCTTGCTTTTGAACATGCACTCTTTCATCTCTTTTACCCCATTGTTTGTAGATAAGCTAGAAGTAAGACCTTGCCCTAAAGGAGGACAATGAATTCTATCCTAATTGAATGAGTCAACTATTCATAAGACTTATTCATTGTCTCTCGTCAAAAGTTTTCATTCATTCACCTTTGATCAATCATTTGTGTAATTTTCATCTACAAGGTTTCAACAGTTTCATTTCATTCATTCAAGTACTACTCTTGATTTCCCATTCATCTTTCATCATTTGTTCATCAATTTTCTTTTCAGGTTTTTTCATTCATCAACTTTCATCAATCATTTCAAGGTCTTTAGTACACAAATTTCATTCATCCAATTTTCATCTATGTTTTACCACTCATCCATCTTTCATCTTCATCTTCATTCATCTGGCTTTCATCCCTCATTCAAGCATCTTTCATATTTCATTCGTTCATCCAAATTTTCATTCACTATTTTCTCTCATCCTTTTTTTCATTCATCTACCATTCATTGATTTTTTCACTCATTTTACATTCATATATGGTGCTCACATGCTCACAAAATAACATTCCAGCTACATTATCTGAAACAACCACACAAATGATGAGATCATAGCGTGTCATCCTCTCTTTTATTCTGTTGCTAAGGTTTATACTTTGTTGTATTGAGTATTCATATATGTATGTTACATTATTTGAGACCCCATTACATTAATTGAGTACTCAAAGTATGTGAAATTTGTTGAAAGAAAACATGAAATCAAGGGCTGTGCATGACGAAAGTTGGTGAAAGCTATCAACCCAGAAAATGGCAAAAAACATTTGGATGAGAAAGGAACTTATCTCACAATTTCAGAGGTACTATCATTGTGATTGTAATCTGATCTTCTCCCTCCTAACTGAAGCCCCTTTGCACATTCACCGCAAAAGGAGAATAACCATGAGTGCCAATAGGTGAATTCTAGCAATCTTTCAACTTGGATGAATCCCAAGTTGAATCTCTGCAGCAGAGCACAATGCCACAAAAGGAGAAGAGCTGTGAGTGCCAATAGATGAAATCCTACAAATCTTTCAACTTTGGATAAATCTCTGCAGCAGGGCACAATGCTTATGCATTCTACATGTAAACAAACATAAAGGGTTTCTGGCTGGAACTTCTTAGTTATAGAGTTTGACACATAATGCAGTGGAATAGGCCCAGAGTCAAAGAAGGTTGCACCTTACGCATGTAAGATTCCACATCTTGGAGGCACCTCATGGTTTGTAAGGTGCCTCAGCCATTATTATGCTTGGTGAGGCCCCTGGACAAAGGCATCTCCAGAAATTCAGGGCCCAGCCACATGGCTACCACCTCTGAGGATCCCTCAAACAGTAACTCACCCATCCATGGGCTTTTATCCCCACATGTGAGCCTTCGCCCTACACAAACAGTTCTCACATATCTCCTAGATCTCTACAAAGCCCACATCATGTTCACATTGACATTAGCAAAGTGAAACAAATAGCTTCACTATCGATTTAAGATCTTGTATTAGAGGCAGTAATCCAAGTCAGTTTATCCAACCATGAGCATGTAACAAACCTACAACTTTGAAGCATGAGCATATTCATAGTTGTACTCATGACTGGGATATTGCTCTACAACACTGCATATAACACAGATTCATATCTTTAAACACAGTAACACGGACTGCATGGACCATTATCAGCAAACATCAAACATCACAGTTGTGTTTTACATTTTAGCTTCTCTGAGGAAGACTAAGAAAGGCTGGCGATTGATATATTATGGTCATGGAAATGAATCTATACAAGTCTCCTAGATAAAGCTGTCTCTCAAAAGAAATATTGAATATCAACTATCTTTATTTGCTAAGTCCCTTGCAGGGTTCTTCCCTGTGGGACAAAAGCACAAAAGCTTGTCCTTGATACCAGACAAGCATCTATGCACCTTGACAGCTCAAATCTGAACAGACATAGAAATGTTCTAGTGGCGGCAATGCATTTGCGGTTTTAAGATCCTTCTCAACAAGCATTTCTTTAGTAGGTTGCTTACTGACATTGGATTAAAGAAGAGAACTCAAAATGAGTCAGTCCCCTTGGAAAGGCAGTGCACTTAAATAGCTCCTAGCAACTTGCAGCTAGGAGAGAATAAGTACTTTCATGTTCCCTATACCATCCTGGAGCAGACTACACTGGAACTACAGGCTTAATGAAAGAATGTAAACTCTAAACATCTACTAAGAACAGCGAGCACATTACAAGTTCCAGTGGGTCTTAACCTTGGACTGGTTGTAGCCTCTGTGGAGCAGCAAATTGCGGTCCTGTGAAGATTCATACTAAACCGTATTCCTGGGTGCAATTGGGTTCCCTATGGATGTCAGTATACCCATCACATTTTCTTGGTAGTAGAACTTGACCATGCAGACTTCCAGCTTCTTGTTGCATCCCTATGAATTGTTCTCCAAGATGTTTTTAGCCAGAAATCTGTTCCAGAAAACTAGGGTTAAAATAGCAATTTAGGTACTGTCTCTGCAGAGATGATGTCATGTCAAATCACAAACAAGCTGCAAACTGAGATTTTCTAGTGCATCCAGAGAGCCAAGCTCTCTGCTCTAACCAATAGTCAAGCTTTATAATCAAAGCAGTTGGCTCTTCAAAATAAAAGGATACCATCAAGCATGACTGACCCTCTTCTCCCTCAGGGCAATGCAACCTTCAATTCTGTATGGATCCAGGGTCAACAAGAAGTTAATGCAGGATGAACAGATGGAGTAGAGACTGTACCAGAGATCTATGCTTCAGGACGACAGAAAATGTTTCCTGTTTCCTCATCATCTGTTGACTTGCATGTTGGCCAAAATGAGTTATACCTGTCTGTGAGACAACACTGGGTTCAGTCAATTGATCCAGGTCCTTTGAACAATAAATCAAAACAGTCATGCTGATAAAATGAGGAGCATACCCTAATACATACAAAAGGAAGGAATTTCAAGTACAGAAACAAACCTCAACAGAATGGGAAACCAGAATGAAAAGCCGCTCCAGAACAGGAGTGATCAGCTAACAAAACCATTACAGGATTAATAATAAGTCTCTTTGACAGGCAACCCAACTATAATCACTATGACCCTTCTCACCTTAATAGAACAAAATGGAAATAATGACCTTCTAAACATCAGAATCTGAGGTAAAGAAAATATATAGGAACTCAATTTCTATGATAGCAGTGCAAGCCGCTTGTAAAATTACTTAACATGAGTCAGATATAAAGGATCTGCACTTATACTGGATCCACTAACTTGTATCAAAAGAGTAAAGAATAGGCACTTGAATGATCAATGTTTGTTTTACAGTTGACATACAATTTAATGACCTGATGTAATATGTATTACACCAATGCAATATTGCTAATCAAATATGCCCTCTTCTTTTGGAGCTGGCAGAAATTCATTTCCGAGCTAATGCAGAAGCTATGAAGTACATTGTACTAGCAATTCCACCTACTACAAGTGCATGTTTGAAGAAGTTCTCTAATCGTGAGTTTCTTAACTGTGGCATGGGATTGCTTCGGAGGGCATCTGCAAGTGAAGAAAAGCCACAGTGAATGCCATGGGAGGAGCCTCGCTCCATCAACGGGACTCGAGGAGCTTCCAGCAAGGATGCATGGGGGTTAAGTGCCCACTGCATGCCCCAGATGGCAAGTGGTCGCATGTATGCAAGAGACCTGAAATGGCCATCTGTTGTCCATGCTTCTGGTGTTTGGAAAGAGTATCTGTTACAATACAGAAAGTACTTCAAGCTTCACAACAAATCTCATCCCTTCCTGACAGAGATATTTCTCCCAGAAGATTCCATACAAATCTGAAGTATATGTTCCAGCACCATATATTTTCCTACCTTTTAGACTAAGATAAATGTCATTTTTTCATGTCATGAAATGGCCCCCATCTAGAGCAAGAACCTGATGAAGAGCAAAGCCAGATTAAACTGCCAAAAAGTTCCAACAGGTACCGGCATAGTAATGAAATAAGAATGAACACTACTGCAAACTACATAACAATTTTCCAAGCATTCAACAGAAATCCAAAGATTTAGATATAGAGGATGTTCTCCACAGGGGTTAAGCAAACTCCAAGTAAAATTGTAGACAGCACAAAAGGAGGTCATGGATCCCTTACCCAAGGTCAGACCAGCCTGCAAGAAACACACCCTCAGCTGCAGTGAATGCTTGTTCATTCATGCCCTCATGTATCATAGCAGCAGCAACTGCATATGTAACACCTGTCCAAATCTCCCGAGACTGCATACATGTTTCATCAACTTTTCCATTGGAGTGCATTCCATTGACAGCCCCCCATTTACCACCTTTTACTTTCATCACATTGAAGTCATAAATTTTCTGTAGTGCACTGCGAGCTTTGTAGTCATCAAAGATGGGAGGCAGCCCTGAAGCCCAAGCATACCACTGCCCAGCCATCTGGTCTGCCTGCAAAATAGCATATGTTCTGTAATCAGGAATATGTGAAGCACTGGAAATCCTGCTGCGACAGAACTAGACCTGAATTTCCATCTTTAACACAGTACATTTCTCAATCCCACACTGCTTGTCCTCAGGATGGTCCATCAGACTAATGAAACAGTTCTCACCTGAATTGAGTTGCTGTTACTGCTTGTACCACAATCATAATTGAAGTAAGAGCCATTCCATAGCTTTTTCTCATACACATCACGAGCTTGGCTGAATTTTGCTTGAAAGTACTGTGCAGTATCCTTATCTTCTACCATGTCTGCCATGGCTGCTGCTGCTTGCAGAGCAGCTAGCCATAACCCCCCACAGTATGCACTGACACCATGCACAGTCCAGGTGTCATATGTCTGGTCAGGGAACCCGTCATTCTCAATCAGACCATCCCTGTCTCTGTCAAATTGATCCATGTATGCCATAGCTGCAAAGACAGCAGGCCAGACTGCCCTTGCAAATACTCTGTCTCCTGTCGCTACCACATCCCGGTACACCTGGTTAAGGAAAAACAGTTCTGGAAATTCAGTTTCTTGATGTCTGGCAAAAATCTGCCAAGAAACCCACCTTGCAACAATTTCAAAGATATTCAGGAGGAAGTTCTAACCGAAGGGTATAACAAACCTGAATCACAAATTTTGAGTTGAGGTCCTTCCAACGGCTTGTATCATGAATATTGTAAGCATTGACCTCTACCCAGGGATCATGCTGACCAAGGTCATGTGGTACAGCACCAAAAACTTTTTTAACACCTGTCTTTCCATCAGCCATGTATCTAACTTTCTTTGGATTGTTGGAGAGAGTGGCAGCTGCAACATCTCTTTGGATGCTGAGTTCAAGCTTAGGAAAGAGAGATAGGAGAGCGAATGAGGCATAGAAGTGCACATCATATGTACACCACATGATGTACTCAATGCCTTCCAAGTAAATAAACTGACCAATGTTCTCTTCTCCTTTTTGGAGAAGGGCTAATCCAGAAGGGAGCCCAGATGATCCATCTTTTGGATCATGGGGCATTGCTGCCTCCATAGCCTTCAATAGCAATCCCTCTGCTGTCTCTATTCCTGTTGGCTCTGTATTCTCTTCTGCCTCAGACCTGTTGGCTGCCTCCATGGTAGCTTCATTTTCTGCTTTTTCAGTTAAACAAGGGAGAGATTCAGAACTTGCAACTCCTTGCACATGCTCAAGCTCCAATATCCGTTTCATTTGCTCTTCTTGCAATCCCGTGAGGAAGGGGTTATAATCAACAACTACACTGTGGCCGTTTGTGACAGGGCTGTCAAATGGTGGTTCGTCACTCTCCATCTGGAGACCTCCCTGCTTTGCATCATTTGGAATCTCATCTTTATGGTCCAGGCCCAGTTTATCACGCGCGAGGATGAAAGCTGGTGTTGCAGGCACTGGCTCCATCTTGCTAATAGGATCTTGTGGAAGGACATCAGGGACTGAATCTGTAGACGAGAGATCAGAGCCTCTTTCAATTGCTGGTTGACCATCTGCAATGGAGAGAAAATTGAGATCAGAGTCATGCATCACTTGGGGACAGGTGTTCAGGCTGAGGCAAAGAGAAACTGGTTTACAGAGGGCTAGGACCAAGCTGTGCCAAACACATATTACTCTACCTGTCCAAAGTGTGCCCCCAGCAACCAGATAATACAACTCATTAAAGAGAGTGACTCGGTACCTGCAGACCCACAAACACCCAGATGGACATTAAAGATAATTTTCTTGAAAGGAAGGAAGTAATGAAAATTCTGTCTACATTGATCTTTTCTTCTGATCACTAATGAATGTTCACTCAATGCCAAAAGCCTTAAATCACCTAACCCTGATTACAGAAAATCTGTCATGAGGCCTTTCTATAAAAGTGAAGTTGACTTAAGAAAAATAGGAATGAATGTGCTGCAGAAATAACTCTCATGAGAAATCTCCATATTCATGATTAAGAGGGCCAGAACAAAGTTCAAAACTTTTCTTTGGAGTCAAGGAAAGAATATCAGATAAGGACTGATGAACTGGGCAGAAGAAAAACACAGAAGGGTAGACTTGAATGAAGAACAATAGCAGTATGAACAAAACCGGTAGTCTCTCAGTTGTTCAGGGATCATCAGCAGTAACATATATGATAGCAACTTATCCATTACAACTTATCCAGCAACTCCATCAGCTCCCTACAGTGGGTATAGGCCAGTGTGACCACCAGCCTACATCCTGAGTTTCTGTCTCAAGTCCTGAAGCAACAGGAAGTCTCCACCATGACACTGGCTAGCACAAAACACTATAGAAGGGAAAACATAGAGAAAATCAAAAAATAGAAGACTACACACAATAGGAAGAAAAAACAGACAAAAAATAGACAAAAGGAAAAAGACAAACAAGGACCAAGTGGGCTTCACTGTGGTGCAGAAAGGAGAACAGCTGATCTGCTGTGATGTAGTATAGAAATCGAGTCACTCCAAGGTACATAAGTAATATGAGAGCTGTTGAGAATAAGTTTCATCTGCACTCACCATTCAGGTAGGCTTTCATCCCTCAGAATTGGTTGCTGCCAATCTTCAATGGCAACCTCCCATTTCCGATAATCTGTATGCATTAAGCAGGAGAATTGATTTCAATCCATTTGCAGTTCGCAATAAACTCAATAAATCCTGTTCTCAAATCCAAGCTAAGATATCTAAGAGAGAAACTAGATGGTTGCAACTTGATTACTATGAGATATAACACATCTTGGTAGATTTAGACACCTTGAGTGCAGCATCATCAAATTGAATACAATGAATTAAGTGACCAATTCAAAGATGCACTACAGCAAGCTGAGGGCTTCTTTACCAAATGAATATGAACACAAGCAGAAATATTAAAAGTTGCTACTAACTTGGTTAGCTGGCTGATAACAGATTAGTAGCAGACTGAATTACTGCCTATGAAAAAGATTTCAGTCTGTTCATTTACTCATGGAAACCAAAAACAGCCAGTAGCTCCTGAAATGCCTAAAATGAGCAGTGATGAGTCTTACCACGAAGCGCATCATGTGCAAGCTTTGAAGCAGCATTGCCTTTGGTACCATAGAACTGCGTATAACGCCTGCAATCAACATGAAAAATGAAATTCCCCTCCCTGATGAGACTCACAAGAATCACATAGAAGAGACTCCTGTGCAATGGCAACACAATATTGTAGAAATTCAATTAAGAGAAACTCAAAGTGAGTTTCAGCAGATTGCTTAAGGGCATTTTAGAATTCAGACACAAACACATTAGGACACAGAAGAGGGGGTGCAAAATGTTTACCCAAGAGATCAGAAAAAAGTGGAGGTGACTGTGAATGCAAATTACCAAACTTTATCATTTGTGAGTGCATATATTGAAATTTCAAGGTGAGAGTACCAACTTTTAAGGTATTAAAGTATAAGTGGCAAATTCTATCAAATGATGAGAAGTGCACCTGTAATATGCTCTTCCTTTCAAAAATCTAGCTTCTGGAGAATCCCATGCCAATGCAAAGACCACCTCTTTCTTTTCATTTGGAGGTATTAGGATCCGAGCTGCAAGAGCAGCACCAATTGATGCCCCTTGCTGTGAAGGGTGGGAGATGTCACAATTCCAATTTCCACTATCAAAGGTCCCCTTCTGCAGAAGAGAAAAGCAGGCACTGATATGACTCTCAACACACCCTTATACTAAAATGTCAAACAACTATGTAGTACAAACTTCAGCTGCATTGAGTATGAATTGGAAATTCTGCATTGAATTCACGAATTTCCAACAATTCCTACAAGATATAGGATGAGAGTGAACATGGAAGCTACCATCTTAGTACTCTAACTGCCCCTTCATAACCACAGAAGACATCCTCGATTCTCCCTATGGACCAACACCTTTTTCCTCATTCATTACCGGACAAAGAGTAAAATTAAATGAGTATGAGGAAGTTCAGGTACACAGCTCAAGGAGCAGGAGACAATAGCCAAGATAAGAGGAGAAAGGGAAACCTCTTTCATTTCCAACCACATGGATTTGGCACTATAGTCACCCTCTTTATCAATTGAGAAGCAGGGACATGTTGATAATGTTACACCCCGTGCCTCCTTGGCAGCAATTGCAAATGTGACTGGGCTACCTCCTTTTGCAGCTGTCCTGCAAATTGCCCAACCTGCTCGTTAGGAAACATTTTTAAAAAAAAGGAAAGACAGCGATGGAGGTGTAATACTGGGATTCCTAGAGCCATTTTAGCAAAGCACAACCAGAAGTTATTGGGCTTCTACAATTCCTCTGCTTACATCATCTGAAAACAGAGAGACTATACAGATGATACAGAAAAAAGATAGGTTCTTGAAGCTTGTTAATTTAATTTTGACTGCTGCTCTTGCAATTTGAAAAAGAAAAAGTCATCACAGCTTGTCCTGTAAAAGCAAGTCATTATGAGAGAATAAACTGATGCAAGAATTTTCCTGCATGGCTGACAGAGGTTATAAGGAAACAAATAAACTATTATATTCATCTTCTAACAGCAGAAAATAGAACTTGCAAGATATGAGGGGTTTCAGCTTCTGTGACACATGAATCAATTTGAAATTGGGGCAGAAAGCTAGGAACTTGCTTATGATGAAGGCGTACACCACGTACTCCATCCTCGTCCCTGTAATCACTCAAGTATAGTCAGAAGATTCCCCATTGATGAGATGTTTTGGAAATGGCACATGTGTGGACAGTTCCAACCTTAACCCCTAAACATCTGGGCAGACCAATTTGTCAGCTTTTCAGTTTATGTTTGGCTTTCTCTGATGTTTAGGGGTCAATCTGAGACAGCCTCTTGCATTGGTGCATCAAGAAAACATTTTGTGGTAAGAAGATATCTATGAGATTGCAGGGATATCTCCACAACAGCACTTTGAAGGTAACAAAACAACGAGTGTTGTCATAACCTTATGAGTTTCACTCACAAAGTGTCAGACCATCACATTCATAATGACTAGCAGTGATGAGCTGCCATGACTAATCACTGGCTTCATCAGCTCCCAACAGTGGGTATAGAGTGGTACATAATAATCCACCCAAACTTTTGATCTGAATTCTGAGTTTCTTTTGCATTTGCAGAAGCAACTAGACTCAGTCATGATGTTGGCTAGCACTTGAGATAGCTTGTACTAAGAAGAAAACACTTTGCAGCTTTTGGGATATGGGTATGCGACTAACACATATGGTTCATTGTAGTGCCCACCAGTTGAAGCAGAAGTTCCACCCACTGAGTTCTGTACAAACCATTGTCCACAACTCAGATTAGCATGCTCCTCTATAGCTTTGTGTGTGAGAATAGCTCATAAAGAACACCTAGTTGGCTGTGGCAACAACAAGAGAAATCCACAGCCTACATTAGATCAACATACTATACAGTTCTCCCAGGCCAACTTTAGGCTCTACTGAAATTTTCCATGAAGAACCTAGGACGTATACATCAAATCATGTAACTCATTGCAAGTAGAAGAATGATTACTTACTGCCCATGTGAAAAGGAGGCTCACATCTGCACTTTCCTTTCCTGTGTTGATGAGCTGCAAAAACAGAGGTCCATGCATCACAACTGACTCAAGTGAGAAACCAACAGAGGGCCTTTCATCATCAAGACAACATACATTTGCAGATCCAACCCAAGAACCTTGAATCCAGAATTCATAGAGCAATTACTCACCGTATATGAGAAAACACAAACTGGGAAGCTGCTTTCAGTGTAGTTATGAGGTATGAATGGAGATATTTGTCGGCATGAGATCTTCAGATCTGGATCTGGCTCACCTGTGTGATTGGTACAAAACAGACCACAGGGACACCCAGAAACTCAGAAGGAATATGATGACACATTACCAGACAGGATGTCGCCAACTAGCTTTGAACCAATGCCAATGCCTCGTCTGCAAGCAGTGAATTTCCATCTTGTCTCAATTGAGAGAACCTGAAAAGTCTTAGGCACTCTTAGCAAACAGGTAAGGAATGAATCATCCAGCAAAATGCTAGAAATCACATAATCAAGAAGAATTACCTTCATAAATTGTCCATGCTCTTGGAAAAAGAGCATGGTATGTAGAATGCTGACCATGCAAGTTCCAGTCCCATGATGAGATACCTTGCTCATTGTCCCCCCTACAAGAAGAACAATTTTATTGAAATCATCCAAAAAGAGCTATTTGAAAGACAGTGACTAATGACATGAGCTTTGTAGAAGGAAGAGAAATTAGTTCTGAACTGCTATGCCATCAAGCACTTCATTTCTATTATCTTATGCTACAAATCTCACCTTTCAAGGTCCTGAGGACGCCCAGGTGCAAGAACCGAAGAAATTTTCTTCTTAGCACCCCCATCTTTCTCACGTGTGACAAACACCTACCCAACATTCAACAGAAGTTTGAGCAACCATTTGGGCTGTTTTAGCTTTGCCATTGTTAGTAATGCTTCTTCTTCTAAGAAAATTTTGAGACCACCCAATTATGTTTCCAGCCATGTTAAAATCAGAGTCATCTTCAAACCGCTGGCAACAAAGATGGTCGCATCTTGTATGTTGTCATTTGTAAATGGGAGTACTGATTTCAGACTCTGTGACAAAGGAAAGCCTAAAATATACCGAGAATTGGTTGGCCAACACAGGGGATTCCTCACATACACCAGGGCTCAGCTGCCACCGATTGAATTCGCCTCTAAAGCCCCGGCCAATACTTCCACCTCTGCATCAAGCACAATGGAAGAAATGTGAACCTGGACCAGAAGTTTTCACAAATTATCTGCACTCAAACAGCAGTAGTACCACATCTTTGGCTCTGCTGTGATCAGACTGTTATTCAAAAGTGGCAAATCCCACGAGGAAAGCTGGAAGGGTTTTTTCAGGTGATGGAAATCCTTTAGAAAGTTATTAGAGGGACACTGACCCCATTCCACCAAGAGGTACCCCATGACAGGCTGTAGGCTTTGTTTCTCGATAAAAAGGATCAATTGGAGGACTCTGCAACAAAAGCAAGTTGAAGGTCAGTGCACAGGAGAAAACATATGAATGCAAACAAGCAAGGGTTGGTAGCCCTGATGTCGGCTCATTGCAGGTCTCTAAGGCATGCTGAATTGAGCATAAGAACCAAACAATGTTGTTTATTGAGCTGGACAACCAACATCAAAATAATTGGTGCACAATCTGCATAGATTCCTAGAGTCAGAAGTTACCCGCCCATGTGCTCGCTCTGATTGCACATAAAACCACATCCGCAATCCCAATTGTAACTGCAATAACATATCCAAGTTACAACAACAGACACATGTTTTTATGCATTTTCTCAAATTAAATTGCAACGATAAGCATCTTAAAGACATTATTGTAGTTTCTTGTTGACTTGCTGCTGATAGCATGTTCCTAGAAATGGGAAAAGTCAACTGGGAAAGATATAAGACCATTCTTATGGCCTCCATAAATGTCACTTTAAATTCTGTCAGAAAATTGACGTGGCTGTTAAGCTTGCGTCTCCATGCCTCCTTTGGGGGAGCTCCAGGGTCATGGTCCAGCTGTCCCAAAAGGTCAACAGTAATTTCAAAAGCAGAATTCTGGAACTTTCTTCAGGCTCTATGTAGCATGCATGCATCTGTTACAGCACAATGCTGTCTCCTCTATGCTTTCTATCTTCTTGGAAATGGCCTAGTTGGAACTCAAGGATAACTTGTTCCTCTTCCTATACAAAGTTTACTCATTATAGCTAACTCATTGAGTCCTTCCCACCATTGTGCTCCACTCAAATGCAGACTCTTCATAATAATTTTTAGTGACCTTTGATGTTTTTGACTTCTTGTGCCATGAAAAAACACAACAAGTGAACATGTTATCTATCTACCCAACCCACTTTCCTACAACAACAATTGGACCGACTCTTCCCTAAACCCTAGACTAGATTCAGCTGCAGCTCAAGAAAAACCCCCAGGATCCTCACAGTAATGAATCTGGGAAGCTGCATGATTTAACTGCATGTCATCAAAACATAATTATATGGCAGAATCAAATTCACAACACCTGTCTACAATATATGTGCCCATGTTTCTTTTCGAAACTGGAATTCTGAGTTTTTAATCTCTTTTTCTGTGTTGATGTTTCTTTTAGAAACTGGAAAATTCTGAGTCTCTGGCAGGTGTTGCCAGAACAATACAGCTCCCACAAAGTGATTTCAGCAAGATTGCATCAAGACCACAACCAGTCCCATAAATGCCACAGCAATTCTCTCTCCAAAGGAGAAAGAGATGGGCAATTCTTCCATCAGCAAATACTGGAGTCAGTCACAAATGTCTGTGACCCAGTCTCCTGGCCTGATTTCCTTGCTACTACTGAACAGATTCTCACTTCAACGAGGCATGCTTGATGGAAATGCCCATCTGAAGTGCTGAGTGATTTGGAACTCAAGGTTTCAAGATCCCAGGTCTGCTCTCAAGGCAAGAAGACATCAAACAAGGGTTTTGATATGAGTTTCTCACAACCCTTCTGACGAATCTGGAAGGGTCATAGTTGCTGTAGACTTTCTTCTATCCATGAAGCAATCAATAACAAGGTTTTGAAGACAAGAGTTGTGTTTGAGGGATTTCAGCAAATTTGGAACTTAAGAGTCCCATGTCAATTCAGAGATCGCATGGAGGAGGAGGAGGAGGAGATTGGGAGAAAAATCAACATACAAGAGAAAGAGTAGGCTTCTGGACGTAGTCAGCAAGCGGCCAAGATGGCCTCCGACCATGGAATGTCTTTCCTGTTCCTCCGTAGAAAGCCATGGCTCTGTAGACGCGGCGATGTTCCTTCCACAATCTGCCTTCTTAGCACATTCTACCTCGGGATATCTACTGCTTGAAGCAGTAGCCGTATTTGGTGCGAGACAACAGGGCGGGCGTTGTTCCTTCCACAATCTGCCTTCCTTCTCAGCACATTCTAGCTCCGAATACCGCTTGAAGCGGCCGTGTTCAGTGCGATGCAACAAGCGATTTCCAGACTATCGAAGACGGAGAAATTCGTAGTAGACACCTTCGCAAAACCCTGCAAAAACAGAACAGGGGTCTGTCTAATAAGTCTTAACTGCACGCAGCTGCCGTTGGAGATGACCAGCTGGTCAAGATGTAACCTGTCTTTCACTTATACTTGTCGACGCAGCAACGGACTGTAGTAGTGACCGTCAAAGCTCTGCTCTGCATTTTGTGAAGGGCTGCAAGTGCTCTTGAAGAGATGATAATTGGACCAGAGATTTTCTCTCTTCCTCGTCGCAGATACCATTAGGTAGGCGTCAGAGTTTCGGCGAGAGTTTTTGTCTGGAGGGCTCTGCCTAGATTCTGAAGATCCTATTATCACAACGGACAGCGGAGAACTATGGGATGATGCTCAAGAGCATAATGCAGAGAAGTGTACTCACGAAGGGAAAGCTCGGAGAAAGCTCCGTGACATCGCTTCCGTATCAAGTTGAAGTCATTATGAAATTGATCCTGGGAAGATCGGAGTCACGTTTCCGGCTTGTCGTCAGCTTTTCGGCACCCGCCACTGCAAACCGATCGGCACAGAGCCAATCGTCGAGCTGCTGGGAAAAAAATTAGATCCGATTTCGGGCAGCAAAACTGGAAGCAAACGAGATGAGATCCAGTGAGAAGATCTTTCGTAAAATAGCGTCTCGCAACAGTGACGAACGTCGCCTGGGACTTGCTTGATTACTACTGAAGAAGATCCCGGACCTTTCTTTGGAAGACGTGCTTGGCCAAATGCCACAAAATCAGTGGGAGAATCAACCTCCCTAAATGCCCTCAAAAGCCAACACAATGAAGACTCGCCACTAAAAGCTTTCCCATTCAAACTTTCCCGAATTTTCGCACGCAAGCTACAGGACAATCCTTCACCGCACGCCACGAACGAGCTCCCAAGATCACAGAGCTCAAGAACCGCCGTACGTGTCCGTTCGCTCCCGCAAAACGCCCGACGAAAAACCTAAGTAAACGCCTCTATTCAAGATCCAGGAATCACCTCTCATCTAACCAAAAACACACGCACACAAGAGTGTACATCATTAAAAGCAAGCAAAACTACTAGCTCACAAGAACCGGAGTGTACAAACAAGACAAACACACAGACAGCATAATAAGACGCAATCCTTCACCAAAATGAACAAAAAAGATATCGGAAGAAAGATCTCGACAAAGCCTACGCATCCCGTACCTTAGCAAACGGCGAGCGATGACGAAAACTCCATCGTTGCACTCCGAGAGCGCTGCCTCGCTCGTCCACGAAACACTTGCCCAAAAGGCAAAGGGAAGAACGCTCCACGCACAGGGGGAAGAAGAAGACGACTCCTCTCGGGAATTACTTTTTAACCAGTGGTAAAAACACTTGCAGGGTAGAATGTTTAGGAGGAAAGTCTTACGGGGGACCTGGATTCTTTATCATTACTTTGGGACCTGGATATTTTCCGGTCCTTGTTGGTTTCCCCACCCGCTGGATATTCGGAGAATATCGCCGACGGAACTGGTTTCGACCGCCGGTCGGAACAGCCTATCGACGGTTTTACACCCTTTGGACCGATGGTTGCTAGTTGCCACGCAATAAAAGAATCCGAAACCGCTGGGTGTCCCCCTCCCTTCACGGAAATTTCTGCCTACGTGGCGCGCCTCAAGCGCGTGTGCTCAGGAACCGAACGCCCACGTGGAGGTATCACAGTGGAGAGAAGTTTCCTGGACATTAGGAAAGAATATTCCCACTTCTCACATTTGTTGCAATGTGAATAGGGGCTTTTGGTTTTCCTGATTTGAATGTTTTTTTTCCCTCTTGTTTTTTTTGCAAAAATATTTTAAAACGGAAAAAAGAAATTTATTCCAAGCCATTTTAAACTTATATTTCTAAAAAAGAAATTAAAATCAATTTATTTTTTTTTTAATTTTTTTAATTTTTAATTTTTAAAACATTTGGTTTGCAAAATGATTCAAATGCCCTAAAAGTTGAGGCAGTGATTTTATTTTTTGGTGCTGAATTTGAACCATTTCAAGAAAAAAATAGTTTGAAAAAAAAATTGTCACAAATTCCCTGTTTTAAAATGGCCAGAATTGGCTACAATAGAAAGAGGATGCTTTAGATTTTCTATTTTCATATTTTTAATATTGCCAAATTTGGCTAAATATACTTATGGATGATCCCCATTTTGAGCAACATCACAAAATTGAAAAAAAACAAAACAAAAAAAACAGCCTAAAACAGAGCAAAAATAGTTGTCAATTCGTCTGCAGCCCTTCAACTGAAACTTTTGTGGAGTCTCAACACCCACAATTGATTTTTCTCATCCCATGATCATGTCAATGTTTACCTTTTGGAGAGCGTATTTGCATCAAAGAAAAAGCTTCGAATCACCACGAGGAATGCCCAACATTTCACCTTTGCATATTACTTGACAAATTGCAAAATCCTCCCCCCAAGTCCCCCAAACAAAGCCAAAAGAAATAACGCGCTCGGGCTTTTAGGTTTTGCAATAATTGTATTGGCCTTGCCTACCAAGGGAAGGATATTGTCTTTAGATTGATTATAGAGTATAGTAGCTTAAGGGGATTTTGGCTACCCCTAGGTAATAATAATAATAGATCTATTTTTTTATGAGGATTTTTGAAAGATGATATTTTTGGCTTGTGTTGAAACTTGAGATTAGTTATTATAGAGTTATAACATTTTGAAGGATTTTGGTTTCTTTTAGAGGATTTTTTTGAAGATTTTTTTTTTTTTTTGCATGGTGAAATATTTGAATTTTCATAATTCTTCTTTTGCCTTAAGATACTTTGTAATGTAAATGGCAAGACCACACCCTATGACACACTCCTTGTCGACATAGGTAATAGGAAAGTGGCAGGCCATAAGGGGCCAGGCGGATCCAAACCATTTTTATTTTTTTTCATAAATTGTTGTGCACACCAAAAATGAAGAAATGGCTCTTATATTGCAGCCAAAGAGAAAGCCTTGCGGACGCGGACACGGGTGTGTGACTAATAAAAAGTCACTTAGGCAGTGGTTTGGTGTGAGTGTGTGGACTTTCATAGTGACCGGGGGGAAGCCGTAGAAGCCTTATAATAATATATAATATCACGGACTTTTCACACTTGATAGACGAACATGCAAAAGTAATAGAGAAGTCAAGGCGTCAAAGGGAGAAAAAGGGCATTACCCATTTGACTCGTGAAAGGTCGAACGAAAACCGGAATCCCAATAAAGCAAAATCATTACACAGCTCACTTCAATGCGCGAGAATTCGGAGTGTAATAATAATATTCAACCCATTATTCTACAAAATTCCTCATCCCCCCCCCCCCCCCCT
>Ga0209208_10004975_pt1 | contig 18625 bp, 13 predicted proteins | sample S1TSphfallax_3_FD_187694 | JGI IMG/M metagenome (GOLD analysis project Ga0209208, IMG submission 187694) | Host-associated microbial communities from peat moss isolated from Minnesota, USA - S1T2_Fd - Sphagnum fallax MG (SPAdes) (version 2) | ecosystem: Host-associated > Plants > Peat moss >... | reverse complement strand
TTTCGTGAACCGCGCAGTGCATGGCTGCTCCTCATGCACTCAAATTTATTCTGTTTAAAATCGGACCGGCAAAAAAGGTGTGAATCTAGCCAAAAAAAGGTGTGAAAATAGAATTTTCCTATCTTTAATATCTAATAATTCATGAGAATTCAAAATAGTTATGGTCAAGAACCTACGGTCAAAAACCTATGGTCCAAGAACCTATGGTCAAAATTTGGCAATATCAACTTTTTTTCTCCCCTCAAAATATGCCAACTTTCCCAAAAAAATCCTTTGGACAAGTCACACCCCCCCTTTTTTTTAATCACTAAGTGGCAAAAAATTTCTACCAAATAAAAACCTTGCTCTTTGTAGGAGCTTGTTTTGAAAATGCCCTTTCATTAACTACAACAATACTAAAATATTTTCTTCTTCTTCTTCTTATTTAGGCCTTGGGTGAACCACACTTACAATAAAAACCCTTACTTTTTCATGACTTGCTTTTAAACAATGTAAATATTGAACCATTAAACTAAAACAAGGTCTCTACTTCCAAATTTAACATTTCCCAAGTTGATGTAACCTCCCAAGAGGCCTTACTCAAGAAGGTGTCAGTTCACCTTGGTCCCTCCATTAATGTCAAGAGTTTTTTTATTTTTATTACATGTTTTTATGAATTATTTTATTCTTTGCTTTTCCATGTGATGAATTTTTTTTTGTTTTGTTGCATTTTTTCAATGGGAAATTTTTGTTTTTGACTTTTTCTTGCCTTACAAATTGCTTGTGATGGGTGCAAAAAGAAAGCCTTGATGACAACCCAATACAACCTCGCATTTTGGGAATGCCCCCTTGGTACAATCCATGAGCTTCATCGATGGTCCCCCCTACAGTCTTGAGTGAGGTGAAAGGTGACAAATATTGTACATTTGTTGGCCTTGCCTACTACCAAGGCAAGGATATTGTTGTGTTCAGATTCATTATAGAGTTATAGTAGCTTAAGGGATTTTGGCCCCAGCTAGGTAATAATAATAATAAAAGGTCTATTTTTATATGAGGATTTTTTAAAGATGATAATTTTGGCTTGTGTTGAAACTTGAGATTAGTTATAATAGAGTTCTAATAATATCTTGAAGGATTTTGGTTTCTTTTGGAGGATTTTTCAAATAATTATTTTATTTTGAAAATTTGACTCTGGCATCATTTTTTTTTTAATTTGAATTTTTTTTTATTAAAACTAAAAAATACCCGACAACAGCCTGAAATTATTTAAAGTACATGCAATAATATACATATTAAAACAAACAACTTCTTGAATCCTATGAAATTTTTGCATCAATAAATAATAATTTTTAAAAAAATCAGCAAGAAGGGACCTTCATTTTTATAAAAAAATTGGCATTTAAAAAATAATATAATTTTTGCCAAACCTACCATCCCCAATCTCATATATTGTACAAATGTGGTAGAACCTTTGGGTAAAGGGGGGTTTTTTTTTTTTGAAAAATGCCAAAATCTGCAAATAATAATGGTAATATTGTTTTGCCCAAAACAAGGTGGTTATTAGATATAAGGTCTATGATTTTTTTATAGAGGATGCAACTCTAGATGTGGTCTAAACTTAGGGTTGTAATTTTAAAGTGTTGATGTCATCCAATTTCATGATTTTTAATTTTTTTAATTTGCTTCACAATCTATTCACAAATAGAAAAATAAAATGTGAAGAACGTTATTTGAAACACATCACATGTTTATTATGTCACATTTAGATTTAAATTACAATGAGTTGAAACATGTTGTAATTTGTAACCAACAAAAGGTACGAAAAATTGCAATTTATAATACAAAAGTCCAACTTGCATCACTTTTACAATTTTTAATCTTGAAGTTTGATTTGTATCACTTGTGCAAATGTAAATGAATTCATGAATTCATAATAAATTTTGTAACACATGTTTCTTCAAAAGAACGCTTTTGAGCGCAACACAATTTGGAAAACAAAAGAATTGACATTAAAACTTCAGGATTGCATTACACATGATTGAAATTGACAAACACCGACATAATCATAACAATTGGACATGGTCAATCTTAAACTTTTAAATTGGACATTCAAAACTATGAAATTTGACATGGAAAACCTTGAATCCCACAAATTTGAATCTCAACCCCTAAAATTGAACATGGCAAACTTGAAACTTTGAAATTGGACACCCTAGACCTTGAAGTTAAACATGGAAAACCTAGGATTAAACACCCCATACCCTCGAATTGGACATTTTAGGCCTGAAAATTCTAAATTAAACACTTTATACCATAAAATTGGACATGGAAAACCTGAAATCCCACAAATTAAACAACCCGTGCCTTGAAATTGGACATGACAAACCTAGAATCTATTAAATTGAATCACCCAAAACCGTCAAGTTGAGCATGACAAACTTGGGATCCTACAAATTGGACATTCTAAACTTTGAAATTGTGTTTGGCAAACTTGAAACCTTCAAATTGGACACCTTAGACCTTGGCTTTGGACATGGTAGACCTATAACATTTAATTTGAACACCCTAGACCCTAAAATTGAACATGACATACTTAAAGGCACTCAAATTAAACACCATAGACCCTCAAATTGGACATGAAAAACCTATTTAATCAACAATTAATGAAAAAAATATGATTTAAAAAAATTAAAATGGGCAACATATGATAACCCATTGATGTTTGAAGACTCTCAAGATTCTTCATGAGCATGTGCATTTCATCATTGAAATGTTGCAAAAACAAAAAATACATGGAACTTTTTCCAAACCTTCATATGCCTCTTTGCCTTATTACAAATTCATAAACAACATTCAACTCAAAAAACAATTCAAGAAAACATGGCAAAATTAATAAACAAGAAAGACAACACAAAATCAAAACAAAAAGACCAACAAATCATCCAAATAAATGAATATTTTCTTCAAAAAACCTTTTGTCTAAAATCTTTCAACCATCATATCTTCATATGTTAAAAAACCACTCATGTTTTTAGGGTTCAAAGCACACCCAATAGGTCATTTTCTTACAATGAACTAGAAAACACACATGTGAAAATTACATTGCATGTTGTAACTACCGAACCAAAAGGTTTTCAATTTTTTTGTCCCCATAAAAATTGTTGGAACAATTGTAATTCATTTTTCATGGTAGACATAATTGCATCATCACTAGACACAATCTATGCAAACAACATATCATCATTTTCAATTGGTGCTCCTTCCATTGTTGCTTTAACATGTTTCAATGCAAATAAACCTACAATAAAATAAGGCAAAAAGTTTTAACATCATATTTAACAACAATTTTAATGACTTAAACATTGCCCACAAAGTCACAAATAATTTTCATGTTTTTTAAATGGTGGTCCAAAATGATTGCCAACATGTTGTGCACCTTGGTATCATGGTAAGCCACATAAAATGATAGGAATGGTGTTAAAATTTGAACAACTTATGCCATCATCCAAAGTTTCACTTTTTGCAATTATGAAACAAAATCACCAAAAATTAGTGGTTGATTCAAAGCTTAAATGTTAACCACATTAAGTTTCATGGTAGTGCATAATGTGAAAACATAAAAAATACATCTAATAATAATTAATAACCTTAATTTTCATTTAAAACACATAGCTTTACAAGAGGGAATAATCTGCCAACAATGGTTTCAGCAACCCAAGTTTCACACACCAACAATCTAGAAGTTGACAAATGCAAACTTTGTTGACATCCATAACATGTGGAAATTACATTTTGATATTCAAATTTTTTTTAACAAGATGATGCATGAAGCAAATTGCATCTTCATGAGAATTTTGAAAATTTTATTTAGAAGACCTAATAATTGTGAGCCTTTGTTCACCACCATCATTCTCCGAAACCTCATTATTAGATATTCTCTCAATTATTAATAGTTTATGATAGGTAAGAGTTGCATTTAAGACATTTTAGCTATAAGTTTTCCAAGTTGGTTAAGCTTACTAATTCAACTTTTGATAATTATGTGATTTTAAAATTAGATATCCTTAATTGTAATATTGGGTGTAAGGTGTTCCATCATATTGCATCTTCAAGCTAATAGGTTTATTCACATACATCCACATTGTTCAAACCAAATTAAGCCTTGAATCAATGAAGTTGAGTTAATTATTACATGGGTCATTCATTTTGAAAGTTGAACATTATGGTATTATGTACATTTATGGGTATTAACTTTTAGCGTTAGCATTTTAAAGCTAAGCTACAACAGTTCAAGCCTGTGATCTAGTTGAAACATAAAAATCGAAGTGTAGGCATGTTTTGGGCATGATAGGTAAAATGAAAGAATTAAGGGTTCAGTTAATTTTATGAGTCATCATCAAAATGGCAAAAGCTTTAAAGGGAATTCAAGAAGAGGTTTATTTAATAAAACTCAAGTACAACATGAAATCATAACTAGATAGAATGTTAAAGCAAATAAATAGGTAACATGAACTTCTCCACATGTTACTACAAATTCTTGCAGGGGATACAATGTCAAGACCATCATGTTCTTAGACCATAGCCCAACAAATACTCATTTTATTTGCAAGAACCTCAAGATACAATAGATAGTGTGTGTGAACAATTTCACTTTGCAATCAATCGAAATCTAAAACAATGGACAATGCAACCATCAATAGTGGCCTAATCTAGGTTCTATAAACCACATTAAAACATTAGCTTCATCCCCTTGGTAGATGCCTTCATACAAAATTTCATGTTCACCATCTATAGTAGGTTCAACTTCTAGCACTAAAACAAAGGAGGGTGCATTGGCACCCAACCTCTAATGCCATGGTCTAGTGATGCGTTCAAATTTTAGTCAAGCGTGCATTCTTCTTCCAATTGATTCTTTGTGTTTGGCCAATTGTGTCAAATTCAAATCAAGAGGCATTTCATGCCCTTTGTCATTTGGTGGCATAGGTGTTCACGTCTTCTAGAATTGCTCGCCATGCTAACAAAATAATTATTCCATGAAATCTTGTTCCTTTAAAATTGTGATTAGGGGGTTTGGAGGTTTGGTTGACAACCAAAACAAGAAAAATGTCTAGTTCTGACAAAACTAATGAAAAACCTAGATTGGACATTAGATTTGGTGTGATGAAAATCTTGTGGTAGGAAACCTATCTTCTAACTTGATTATGTACTACGTAATAAGTAGTACATGGGAAATAATAGTAATATGTACTAGATGGGTGAATAGTACACTTAAGTTTTTTAAATGTGAATAATTTCACATTGACCTAATGAAGAAAAAAAAAACCATCATCATCCCTTGTACTTGCGTAAAACTATCCAAAGGTTTAGTTACCTTGGATGATCTAAAATGGAAATGGGAAGGTTCTACTCAAATGATGGAAAAACTTCATCCCAAGGATGGCATTCAAGATGAGGAGAAGATGGGTTTCTAAACCCCATTGGATGGGGGGGTTCCATCTCACCATGATTGGAAAGGAAATGGATAGATGGATCTTCTCATCAAGTTCATTGATTCTTAAAACTAAAGAGATAGTTGATTGGTGGAGACTTGGCAAAAAAGGAATTCCTTTCATCTTCATTGGCCAAGGAAAGGAAGTTCTTGGAAAAGGGTTTTGAAGGAGATTCATTCTTTTGCACCACATATTGATTTGAACTTGGACTTGGTTTTTGCTTTGACTTTTAGTTGGGAAAGGGACTTATGATTTAGAGTGGAGTTTTGGCAAAGAGGTGTTAAATTGAGGGGGAGAAAATGTTACACATAGAAAAAGTTTTCTCTTCTCTAAAGTAGTGTCTGGATATTTTGTTTTAAATTCAAGATCTATTGACCACATTAATGGATTCGTCTAGAAATTGAAAATGTGTTAGATTAGTACTTGAAGTATCTTCACACAAAATTTCAATTTCATCAACCTTTTTATTGGAAAGAATAATTGCTGGAAGTAAAAGGGGTTTGTTGCGAATCCATTTTAGATGTAATCACTTAATATTTTGTTCTAAATTCAAGATCTTTTGGCTGCAACAATGGATTTGTTTAGGAATTAAAACAATGTTAGATAATGCTTAAAGCATCTTCACACAAAATTTCAATCTCATCAAGCTTTCTGTTGGAGAGATATAATTGTTGGAAGTAGAAGGGGTTTGTTTTGAAACCATTTAGATTTAATAATTTGGAGGTTGGATGTTCCAATTGCCACTATCATGCAAAGGTTAAAACTTGGTGAACATAAATGTTTAATCCTTAGCTTTTCAACAAGTCTATTTTTGATGGTTTTGGATGGATGAATTGGAGTCGACATTCATTAAAAATAAATTAGTCAATTTGATTTATCATAGCAAGTTGCAAATGGGTGAACTTTTCCTTAGCCTTGATTAAAATTTTTTTTTGTGACAATCATAGTTCATCTCATTGTGAATGTATGTTTTTATCCTCTTATCAAAATCATTGGATTACAAATGTAATTTAATGACTCATTGAATATCAATCACTTAACCATAGTCCACTACAAACTAGTTGTGAGGTATTTATATGCCTAAAGGGAGGGTGTGTAAATCACTTGCAATAACACAAGAGTTTTTCCATTCTTGCCTTCTTTTCCCAATTTTTTGGTCCATGGTATAATCTTTTGTAGTGAACTTTGAACATTTTTTGAGCTCACCTCCACAACCATGGCAAACTTTAGAATCATCATTAACAATTAACATGTTGTAAACATAACATGAACTTATAAATGGGCATAGCAACTAAAATGGTGAACAAGAAACAATGATTGTTACTGCAATGGTCAACATAAACAAATTAAAACCTTTGTCTTTCACATATGCAACTATTTTGTAAAGTAAACCAAATGAATTGAGACAAACCTTTACTTGATTTGCCATGGTCACATTTATTGTATTGTGCATTTTAAATATCCCAGCAATCACATGGGTGGGCTCCCATGAATTGTTGATTTACAACAAACAAATCTAACATTGTTTTCCAACCCTTATAGTATTTGTTTTTTTTTATTCACATGGTTTCAACTTCAAGGTGGTAAGTGTTTAGCTTGGATATCACAAAATAAACACAAAGAGTAGAACTTCAAAAGGCAAACCCACCCACTAAGTACCTTCCCAAAACAACATGACAATGCAATGGGGTTGTAAGCATAAGGTAAAAGTGAACACTTGGAAAAAAAAAAAAGACAACAACAATTTCTTTAACAGAGAATGTTCATTCATGTACAATTTATTTACATTCTAGAGATGCATTTTTTATCATGAAAATGTATTTAAGAAAAACTTGGCTAAAATTGCTTTCTTATGTCTTGCCCAATATCACAACCATCACTTTGTGAATGATCAAGAAATGTGGTTAAGCTAATGATGAAATTGGTAAGTTGTTGATGGGTAGAGTGGAAAGACTAAATTGCACATCTTACTATCAAGGAATATTGTTTGTTTGTTGGTTCTTCCCATAGGGAAGATACTATGCATCTATGCAAGATTTTGGGATAAATTTTGGTTGAGTCCCTAACCAATGTGGAGATGACATTTGTTATTAGACATAATCATGCCATCTAACCGCTACTTGTGTTGCATGGTGGCATTTTGTGCATGCATAATTAGTTGTCTATTTTATTTTAAGTTTTCAAAGGATGTCTTTTGAGGAGTATGAGTTGTTTTGAAATGCAATGAATCAATCACTACAATGTTATTGTTGCCTTCTTTGAGAACTTCATGATTTTTTGAGGGAAAAAGGGCTCCTTGAAATGATGATGATGAAAAAGTGCATGAAAAATATAACAACAAAACTATAATGGAGTTGTGATGGATAGGAACTTCAATTATTATCAATAGAATTGAGAAACCGAAGGAAGAAGTTAAGGAAACAAAAGCAATAAAACCTTATTTCCAAAAAAATAAAATCATCCATTATCCATACTTCATAAATTAATTTATACCCACCATTTTACCTTTGTTGGAGCTTGCAATAACAATATGAATTTTTGTTTGGGTAGGCTATTGGGTAGAGGATACAAATGTTCAACTCCTCAATTTGTCATTGTGTCAATTGTAAGGTATCTCAAGAGATTTCAAATTTGGAGGTTGAAGTACTAACATTACAATCTTTGTTGTGCGCATGAAAGACATGCACATTCTTTTCCATATGTTCTTGATGTTCTTTTGGCTAAAAGGAAGGTTGATTAGTTGATTGCAACTTTAGACTAGACACAAGGGGGAGAAGTTGAGACTTGAACAATACTCTTGCATTCACAATGAAAAGGACATAACTCTTATGACAACAATAGTTTTGGAAGTTGTTTTGTTTGATAAGGGAGCCATTTGTGTGTGGAATAACTAAACTAATTTGGCAAAGTGAAGAAATGTGGGTTCACACACTATTATTGCATTCTCACCATAAAAGCCTTCAACCCAACATTACGGTTCTTGTTGTTGGACTGGGTGTTTATAAAATTTGGGAAAAAGTAATTTCAAGTATTCAATACATCATTTGTTCAAATTTGCCAAGGTGTGTGAAATTCAAGGTTTTCATAATTCAGAATTTGAGTTTTTAGAATTTAATGAAATAACACCATTTAGTTTGGTTTTATTTTGACTCATTCATTAAAAAAATGAGCTTTTAGAATGAAGTGAAATACCACCCTTCAATTTGGTTCATTCAACACCAAATGCAATGGACAATATGATATATGTGTTCTAAGGTTCTGATATAAGTACAATTTTAAAAAAATCAATATATCAAAACCCATTCATTATGCATTTCAAATTGCCTAACCATGTCACACATTTTCATCATATATAATGATTTAAAAAAATTCACCTTCCAAGGTAGAGCCATTACACAATGAACTTCTTGTTTGGCTTGTTTTGTCACATTGAGATCTTTTAAACTATGGTGCTCTTTTGTCATTTTCTTACTACCATTAAAAAGCCCTTGATGAGTAGGGGCGCATTAAGGTGATTTCACAATTTAGAAATTTGAATATTGAACAATATTGTCATTGAAAATTCAATAAAATAAAAAATTGAAATATTTATGGAAATTGGGGCACATTCTTGGAACTATTTGAAAACCTCCAGTGAGGTGATTTCATAATTTTCAAAAATAAAATGCAAAGACAATGAATTTTTAATTTTTTTCATTGGAAATTCAATAAAATTCCAAAATTAAATTTTTAGTGAAAATTGAATTTTAGACTTAGTCCAAAAAAAGTGTACATTCATCCTATAAAAATTCATTTGATATTATGATATGCATTCAACATTAGTGGTTTTTATCTCCAAATCATCCTCCATCATCTTAACATAATTGATTCTTTTGACATGACTTGTCCAATATTTTGTGGTAATCAATCGTAGAAAATAACATCAACATGGATCATTTTCCAAACACATGGGAGGTGGATCTTTATGTTTTAAAAGTGGTTCCAAAAGAAGGTGACATTGGGCCTAATATTGAAACCATTAGAAATGAAGTGGAAACTAGAAAGATAATTTCATCAATAATGATAGAGAAATTAGTTTATGTAATTTATATAAATACATCACTTTATTATTAAAAGTTATAATGAAAAAGGTTATTTTGGATGAACATAAGTTTGAACCATTGCCACTCGCAAAATAAGAAAGGTGAAAATCACAACAAATGAATCCCAAATATGTTTGAGCTAGATAATAATAAAAAGGACTTGGACAACCTATTGTTGTAGGTGAAATGGAAAATTCAAAAATAAGTTTCTCCCATCATTATCACCATTGAACAAAATGGGAAAGCTTTGAATGTGTGTGGATTACATTGGATTAAATGAATTCATTTAAAAAGGTTACAACTTGATTTTAATATCATTGATGAAATTGTAGATGGAGTCGTTGTTCATGAATAGTTTAATTTTGCAAATGGCAATGATAATAATTACAACCAAGTCAAAGTAATACGAATGAAACTACAAATAACAAATCTACTATTTCATTGGGGAGATTTGTTATAAACTCATTCCATTTGAATTGTGAAATAAATTTGGAGCCTTCTAAAGTCTCATAAACAAAGTTTTGAAACTCTACATTGAACATTTTTTGGGGTATCTTCCTTCACAAATTGCATGTTTCTAGTAATGAAATGATGCTTCTCAACACAAAACATGGGTGCTCGATTGACTAATTATGGTCAATGTGTCATGTAATACTTCTTAAATGTCATTAACTAAATAGGGATGATAGTGGTAAATCATGTTATTTTATAGAAAGCTATTCTATATATACCATTTTTGGAGGCCAAATTACTATTGTTAAAAGTATGTTGCAAAGTTATGTAGCTTATGCATAACATTTCATCAAATTTTCAATTTTCAAACATAAGAGATTTTAAAAAATTAAATCATTCAAATGTTCATAAAAATTAAACCATTGCTTTCAAATGTTTCCATATTGATATCTTAAAACATAAGATGAACAATTTTGGGTGTTTACGAATGTTTCAAACATAATAGAAATGACACTTTACAATTAGATGATGGTGATCATATCATTTATTTCTCACTTGAGAATTGATCACATTTAAGCCAAATTGTGTACATGTTGAACAAAAAACAATGGCAATCATCTTTGTTGTTCAAAAGCTTCACCATTTAGTGCATCATAACAAATTTATTAAACTTACTAGTCACCAAGGTTTAGAGTATTCATTTTGGAAACTTAAACCAATTGAAAGAATTGCAAAATGGATTTATTTGTTCCAAGAATATGAGTTTACCATCAAAGGTCAAATGAAAAAAATATGGAAATGTTGATGCATTTATGTTGTATAAAAAAGAAAATAATAATTTGAAGATCATAATTTTTAGATACTAATTTTTTCATGTTTATTCTTTTTTAATGTCAAAAGAATATCAAGAGTGGTGGATTATCTCCATTAATTTCTTTTTGAAACAAGTCAACAAACAATGTAAAGAGAAGTTTACTCTCTCTCTCAACTTTGAAGCTGAGATCTGTGCAATCATGTCCAGGACCATTGGCCAGAATCAGACTGACTCTGCAGAATCTGAATTAGCTACAGGTATCATGATGAGAGTTGTGGGATCATGCGTGGAATTGTACATGAAAATTGCTAGTGCAGGCAATCAAAGATATCCCGCAGGAGAAGGTCCAAGTGGCCACCTAATTTGGATACGTGGTCTCAGCAGATGGGCAATTGGGTGTACAAGGAGACCCAAAGTGGGTCAGAGAAGCTTATGAGGAAAGATTGAAGAGATTGGATGTGGTTTATATCGATCTTTACTACCAACATCGCCTTGATCCCACAGTGCCCATTGAAATCACTGTATGTAATATGCAACTCCCAGTCCCTCTAGATCCCTCATTTCTTGCACAGTTTTCCATCCAAGAGATTCAGCTCCCGGGTCAGTTCAAGCAGAGATGCAGGTAGTCTTGTACCAGCCGGCTAGCTACATCTTCCTTGAGCACCATTTTGTGGAAAAAAGATCAGACATGGGCTGATGCAGAATTCAAGCATGAAATTATTATATTGCACAGGTGGGGGAGTTGAAGAAGTTGGTGGAAGAGGGGAAGGTGAAGCATCTAGGGTTGTCTGAAGGCCTCTGAGATCTGCTGTGCACACAAAGTGCATCCTATTACTGCTGTGCAAATGGAGTGGTCCCTCTGGACCCGGGATTTGGAAGAGGACATTCTTCCTACTTGCAGGTAATAAAACAATTTATGCCTGTAATGACAATTGCTAATCAACTCCTTGTGGAAATCAACTCTATGAGCCATGACAGAAATGAACATCTTGAAAATACTTATTCAATCTGCAACTCCAGAACTAAGTTCACAACTACATTTGTTCAATCTGCAACAGTTCCACTACTAGATTCACAACTTCCAAGACAAAAAAGAAAAAGAAAAAAAGAAAGATCTTGCTGAAGGATCATTTGCATTTCTGTGTGTGTGTGTGTGTGTGTATGTGTGTGCACCTGTGTAGAGAGCTGGGGATAGCATTAGTACCTTACAGTCCTCTTGGACGAGGGTGATTCGCTGACTCCAAATTTGAAGCAGGAAATCAAGATTTCCACAATGTATGCAATCTCTCCTGCTCCAACTTTCCCACCCTCCTTTCCTCTGCCTGATGTTGTAATTTGATGTATAGCCAGTACTTGGATGATGCATGAAGAAGAATCAGAAATGCAAATTAGAGCACAATTGTATTGAGGTTTAATAAGACTCCAGAGAAACTGATGGATATCATGTATGTGTGTTGTTGCTGTAAGTGCAGTTTCAACCAAGGTTGACAGGTGAGAATTTGGAGAAGAATGAACTGCTGCGGGCATGAGTGGAGGCAATTGCAGCCAGGAAAGGATGCTCACTGAACCAGCTTGCTCTTGCCTGGGTTCTGCACAATGGCAATGATGTGGTTCTCATTCCCGGGACTACCAAGAAGGTGAATCTAGAGTCAAACATTGGAGCTGTGGCCATTTCTCTCTCCAAGGAAGAGATAAAGGACATTGAAGGTACTGTTCCAGTAAGTGAAGTTGCAGGTGACAGGTATCATGAAGACATTGGTCTAAAAGAATCATGGCGCCATTCCAAAACCCCACCTCTTTCTTCATGGAAAGGCTCCAAGGTGGCATAGAGGTCCACAACAAAACAAATGTCATTTTTTCTGTTTTCAAAAGGCCAAACTACTGCAAAAGCACAGGGCTTAAATTCCATGCCAAGAGTATACTATAGGAAAGAGAGTGGCAGCTTGAAACTAATTTTCTGCAATTGCCCTGTTGCAGCATAGTTTCATTAAATAGGTGAGTATATAGATCTGCATTATTACATTATATAGAGGGAGATCAGTAGTTCTATTTTGTCTACACAATTTCCATATGTATTTTGACAACCGATTTCAGTAAATTTGTAATGGGTTTGTACAGATTTGTATGATACTTCCAGGCCTTTCTTTCAGCTGTATGACGGTGCACAATAGCAATTTGACCTTAAAGCCATTTTCATATTACCACTGCGACTAGAAGCTGCCACTGCTGCTAATGTCACTGAATGTATATGTTTGATGAACTATAAATTGGGTTTTGGGGGATTTGTAGTGTAAGCTGTCCAATGAATTAAGAGGGAAGGGAGTTTCAAGGGTTCCTTCATACTGAATGAGGAGTTTTGAAAGATCATGATCTTTAAGGACTAAACATGTGCACATTATAGTTATGGTAGCTGGTCATTATGATGTACATGTTGCTGATAAGAACACCATCCTCAAAGAGAAACACACACACACCCTTTTCATGGTTTTTCTATCTGTATTGCTAGTATGATTTCCCTAAAAGGCTTACTCAGGAGAATGGGCAAGGGCTTGACCGTTCCATACTACTTTCAGTGTGTTCTCTCCAACAAAATAATGATTTTTGCTGGTAATAAGTTACCAGTTCAATCGCACCAATTAGTACCATACAAAAACCATCATATCAAAATTTGAACACATTATACTCAAATCCCTTTAGCTATTATGACATTTATCAATGCTATAAATTGGGTTTGTTCCTTCCAATTATTTTATTTCAAGGAGCTTCTTTGAATGGTTTAAAACCAATGTTGGCTGGTTATAGGATTTTAGACCTATCCTACAGATATGAATAAGATTTTCTTTTTAAATTGTCCTAGTGCAAGGATATGCATCCGGATATCCCATCAAAGTTTCTTTATACTGTCAGTTATGCATTCATGAATTTTTTTGGTTCATTGCCGGATATACATGTGCCGCTTATCAAAGTCATAGTAACTTGTAGATTTGCATAACGGTTATGCACATCAAGTTGAACATGTGAAATTAGATGCCAAAAAAAAACATACGAACATAAAGTAACTTGTGGTTAATTGAACCCTAGTTCTTTCCAGAACTTTGCCCACTGCAGTGCAAGCTGCCTACAAAAAACAAAACAACACCCACACAAACAACAAACCACCCCAACCCCACAAAATAGAAGCTTGAGAAGCCAAAAACTCCAACAACTTGTTGAGGTTCAAAAACCTATCTAAAAATCACCAAACTTGCCACATCAAACATAAAAACAGGGTCACTTGGTTAGTTGAACAAAAACAACAAAAAGAGAAAGATTTTGGTTTAAGGTTTATGTTGATTACCTATTCCTCATCAACTTGTACCTCTTTGAAAAATTCAGCTTCTTTGATCAACTCATAATTCTCTTCAACAACTTCAACCTTCAAATAGTCTTTTAGGTTTGCATTTGGTGTGCAATTCTAGCGTCGGTCATTAGGCCAATTATTGATTATAGTGATAATCTAGTCTAAATTTTGGACTTGTAAGTGGTAGCACTTCAAAGTTGTCAAAACATTAATCAAGTGAAACATTTTTTCAATCTCAATTTGAGACCCTAGAATCCCAAGAACTTGCTTGCCAAGGAAGCCAACATTCAAAAATTGACCTTCATGGGTCTTCCACCAAATAAGTGGATTTGCACACATTGATAGAGGTATAACCAACCTCCGAAACAAAGACAGTTCCCCAATAACTAATGCATGTAAAGACTCTTTCACAAATGCCCCAACAACAAACATGTTGGTTTCTTTTTCTTCCTCAATAGGAAGTCCATCAATTGAAGCAACAACTTCTACTTGGATGGAAGGGTTTAATTTTTCAAAATGTGTCATCAGAACTGGGATGACTTCCTTCAAATCATACTAAAATGCAAGGTGAATTACATTCCAACACCCCACATAGTTTTCAATAATTCATAAGGATTTGTAGTGGCAATTCAACATTAATGTCAGCATATTATGAACTTGGCAAGAATCAAATGCCATCAAAAACTACAAAAAAGGTCTAATGACCTTCACCACCTTTTGTCACATGTTTTTGTTCAACATTTGAAACTCAACATAAAATTGGTCACATGTTTCACTCCCATCAACAAAGGAATCTGGTTGAGATTCCATGGCCACAATTAAGTTGACTATAATCATTAAAGCGTCATATAATAACTAGTGACCTTTGGATTGATTCAACACAATGTATTGACCATTAGATTCAAAATAAGCAATGACAATTTCAGCAATAACCCACACTTGGGATTTCATGACGAGTTCTCAAGCTCCTTGATAGACTCAAATGTGAGTATGAAGCAAAAATAGCGAAAGAGTAAAAAGTAAGGGGCATGCTCCCTGGCTTGCAGCACTTTGGGGGTAGAAGTGACGCACTCCTAAGTCCCTTGTTGAACCCACTTGAGGGTCCAAGTGTGTTGTGTTGCGGAAATATGGGACTTGGAGGGCGCTCCCGACTTCCAGCACTATAGAGGGGTAGAGGGGCGTGTTAGAAGTCCCGAGATTAGACTAGGAAGAAGGACTAGAAGATCAAGCTTGAATCTACATCCAAAACAAACCACAAAGTGGTTAGATCACATTCGGGAACACCCTTGGGTGTTGGGACAAGCCACGGGCACTTTGGACTACAAGACTCACAACGGCCCGGACTCAGGGGAAGCCACCACCTTCCCCCATATAGTATTCTCAACGCTCCGCGGGGGCTACATCCAAATGGCTCTTTTTCCCGGGACTCCCAAGTTGGAGTCCCAAAATTGTCCCGAAACTGTCCCGGTTGGAGTCCCGGGACTTTGGGAACTCATAACTCCCAACTGTAGAGTTTGATCGCAACGAGGTCTAAACCAAAGTTGTAGCCCTCGTCGAGATCTTTCCAACGCCATGTCGCACTCTTAATTTGGAGGTCGGGAAGAGGTCGATTCTTGACTTTTAGTGGTCGGGAGTCAAACTGCCAATTTGACTCCCGGCCCTTCTTTTGCCCATAACTTGGGTGATAGATGTCCAAATGGCCAATGCGAGGCCATTTTCAATATCTACGCTTCAAGACCTTTCCAATGACACCAAGAACACCTCAATGCAAGGTGTTTTGGGCCTTGTTGTTGAACTCTACACATTCGGGAGTCCCGGAGGACTCCAAGTCCCCAACTTTGGGAGTGTTGGGCTTCACCCCCACACTTGGCCAAAGTGGGGTTGCGACAAGAAGGGTGTGTTGGAGTTCCGGGATGGGGACTAGGAAGAATGCATCAATTACTCACGTATCTACACAAACTAAACAACAAGTTGGTTAGTGTGTAATTAGAGCATTTTGGTGCACGAATGAGCCATGGGCAAACACAAACTCACAAGATTCACCACGGCCCGGACTTAGGGGAAGCCACCACCTTCCCCCTTATAGTATACTATGTGCATGGCCATAGGACCAAAACGCAAATGTCATTTTGTCTCGGGAGTCCCAAAATTCTCACAAGGATTCCTATAACTTTGGGGGCCCATAACTTTACATGTAGACCTTCGATTGAAATGAGGTTTGAAGCAAAATTGTAGCCCTCATCGAGAACTTTCCAATGATATGTCGCATGCCACCTGCACGCAAGGAAACCGGGGTGATTCCTGACTTTTAACGGTCAATTTGACTCCCGGCCTTTCTTTTGGCCATAACTTGTGTTTGAAGTGTCCAAATGGGTCATTCGAGCCCATTTTAGACATGTAAGTTTTAAGAACTTTCCAATGATATAAATAAATCATCAATCCAATGGGATTTGAGCTTTAAAATCACTCTATGAAAATTTGGGACTCCATTAAGATTCCAACTCCCAAAGTGGGAGTTCATTTGGGAGTGTGAGGGTTCATTCCTTCACAATCTCTTACACTCCCAAGAGCATGAGATGTGATTCCCAGGCTTCCCTCTTAGCCCATACCCTTGCAAACCCTTGCCTTGGTCGCAAGCCTAAGGTTAGGGTTGCGACATTTTGGGACTTGCTGCTACAAACTCAATGTTTTGTCCTTGCCATCACAATAGAATTGTAGCTTTGAATTCCAAGGTTTTGTTCAAACATTATTACCTTGTTAGCACAAAAAAAATTGATAGGAATTTTCAGCTTTTGAGGTCACATCCCACTATCCATGCATGCCCTCTACCACTCCAACCTCCTTTTTTTCGATTTTTTTGTCCATGTAATGGTTTTTTGTAATCTAGCCTAGGCATATTTCACATTCACTAAAATTAGTCCTACTAAAACCATATCATTATTGGTTGTGTATTGGCAAACTTTAGACATGACATGCCCAAAACAAATACCTTCATACACCCACAACATCTTCAAAGGCTCAATATTAGTAATAGACTACAGTGTCGTAGCCATAAATCCCAAATTATTGCCTTCATCTTTCACAAAGGCAAGAACACAATAGATTAATCCAAATTTTTCGAATAAACCTTGGAGTTGCAAAGTCATGCACTAGAGGAAAAACATATATTTTCGATTAGTCTTTGCGACTAAATTTTAGTTGCAAGAGACATTTTGCAACTAAAATCCCTTTAATCGCTTAAGATAAGTCGCATGTGATAAATTAGTCGCAAATGATAAAGGGTATTGTATGAAAAAAAAGTCAACAAATACATTTCATCCTTTGACTTCATTGTATACGTATTGTCACATGCGAGTAAGATGCAACTATTTTGGTCACAATTGAGGGCAAATAATGTGCTACCACGTGTCTTAATATTTGATTATTATTATTATTATTATTTTGAAATAATCTAGGACGTTCAATTCAAATACTTTGATGATATTATATTATGACATGTGGCCCAATGTGAGTATGCCACGTGAGATTAAAATGTTTAAATAAAAATAAAAATATTAATTGGTAGGTACCTAAGTAGGTACATAAATAGGTGCCTACAAGCCTAGGCTACATACCAACCTACCTACTTAGGTGAAAAATAGGTAGGTAGGTTCTACTTTCCTAGGTTAAATACTTATTCATATAAGTAGGTATTCAGGTAGGTAGGTACATAGGTTAATCTAGGTGGGTAGGTCAAACTAGATACCTAGTTAGCTAGGTAGATAAATAGGTTGGGAAGGTAAGTATTTTTTAAATGTGCATAATTTGTTTTTTTTTATTTTGGGTCGAACCTTTTGATTGGCTCATCCCATGTGCACAAATATTTTAATGTGGAATACGATGATCACACCCTTTTGTTTATATAGTGTTCAAATTGGGATTGAAAAATAAACAATATGGGATAAGTTTTGAAGTTGCAACTTCTTCACAAACTAAGTTGTAATTTCAAAAAAAAATTCATGCCTTACTTTCTTAGTTTTTAAAATTACAAACAATTCAAATACTAGATAATTACATAATCATTTAATTAATAATGATTAAATTCACATACATTTAAATTATAAAGTATACACTACAAATATTCAATATTCATTATCAATTACTTAATTAAGCAATAATTTCTTAATATTTAACAAACTAAATATCTAGTTACTCACAAGTTATTGATACATAATTCATAAATAAATAACTAACTAAAATATTTTTAAATATTTTATTATTATTTAGAATCTGATTGAATTATATAAAATATAATTAATGTAAAACTAATTTAACGACTCTAATTTAAATATTAAAATATTAAAATATTTTTGTTAAAATTATAAGTTATGAATTAACAATTGTCATTATAAAGTAAATTCTTACACGAATTTTTTAAAAATTATTATTCAACTAATTACATTACTTATTGTATAATTACATTTATTTT
>Ga0209208_10004974_pt1 | contig 18633 bp, 17 predicted proteins | sample S1TSphfallax_3_FD_187694 | JGI IMG/M metagenome (GOLD analysis project Ga0209208, IMG submission 187694) | Host-associated microbial communities from peat moss isolated from Minnesota, USA - S1T2_Fd - Sphagnum fallax MG (SPAdes) (version 2) | ecosystem: Host-associated > Plants > Peat moss >... | reverse complement strand
AAATTAATTAAAAAAAGAATCTAAAGAAATCCAAAAAATAAAAGTAATGATATAAAAGACAATTATAGTCTACAGTGTATAGCCAAAAACATTTATGCGAAATTTCGCTCAAATGAAAAAAAATAAAAAATAAAAATAGGGCTACAAACTTTACAGAAGCTTGTAAAATAGGAAATTAAAAAAAAATTTAAATTAACATTTGGGATTTTTGTTTTAAAAACACGCTGGCATGTGTATAGGGTTTGTACAAGGTTTTTATTTTTTCAATTTTGTGATATAGAAAAACAAATTTGCTCCGCAAAAAATGAACAAATTTAGTCGAAAAAATATCATCTCTCTCTCTCTCTATCTCTCTCTCTCTCTCTCTTGTGTATGTGTGTGTGTGTGACAGAAACACCAAAATTCATAAGAAGATCATGCCAATTGCTTGAAGGAAAAAAATCCAATTTGGAATTTCACACCCTTGCTGTTGCTGTTGATTATTATTTTGGCTGCAGATTGGGAGTAGCTCGTCTTCTTCAGCTCTGCTCTGCTGGTGCTGTTGAAGCAAAGTCTTGGGGTTCATTATAGGTATGGGTTTCGGACACAAAATTTTTAAAATAAAATTCAGGTTGCAATGGAGGGGTTTTTCTTGCAATTAATTGCCTTTCGTCTCTGCACATTTGTTGTGAAGAAGAGAGCTTGAGCAGCAGGAGGAGGAGGAGGAGGAAGAAGAAGAAGAGCTTTGCTTTGCTTCGCTCTTCTTGGGAGGCTTTCTTGTGACCCATCAGGGCTTCTTTCTTTTTTTCTTGTTTTGTAAGCTCTGGTGTTTTTTGTTGTGTCTTTTTCTCGGAGCTTTTGGGAGATACTAGACTGCTGAGCCGTGTTTTGTGGAGAGAGAGTGAGAGAGAGAGAGAGAGAGAGAGAGTGTGTGTGTGTGTGATTCTGCTTTTTTGGGGGTTTGTGGGTACTCGATCGATCGAGAGTTGGATCGGGGGGTTTTTTTTTTGCGAGCTTCTTGTTCTTTTTGCTAGATGTTGTTGTATTGTGATTTGGTTTATTGAAATTTGGCCTGGGAAGTGGGGTGGGGCGGGATTGCAGTAGAAGAAGAGGCGGAAGAGAGAGGAAAACTACTCACCCAGCCTCTGCATTATTGCTTAGCTTGAGGAGGAGCCGTTGGAGCTGCAGCGATGGGAGGAGGAGGAGGAGGAGGAGGTGCAGGTCTGCAGTTGTTGCAAGCACCAGGTCTGCTTCAAGGGGGAGTAGTGCAAGCGCTTTCTCGAATAAACCCACCACAGAAATCCTCCTCCTCGCTTGGCGGCATTACCATTTCCAGAAGCAGCTTTAGTACAATAGTTCTAGCCAAGGCTTGTTGTTGTTGTTGTTCTCGACCCATTCTGCGCTGCAGACATCCAGCAGGGGGGAAGAGAGACTGGGAGAGGCAGCGGAGGAGAGCAGGAAAAGGAAGAGGAGGAGGAGAGTATCATGTGGTGCCATGCTGCTCTGAGTCAGGTATTGCAGAAACTACTTTCTCAGAACAACCACCCTTGGTTCCTTTGGAACACAGCGGCAATGGAGGAGATGCCTCCAGTCCTCCTCCAGTGCCATTCAATGTGTCAGGGGAGCTTTGCTATACAGAGGCAGGAATTGAGGTGGTGAGGTCTCTAGAAGAGGCAGAAAACGAAGTTCTGAAGGCAGTATCATCGGAGTCAGAGAACCAGCAGCAACAGGCATGGGATGATGGTGTGGTGGCAGAGAAGCAAGATGAGGAGGATGCTCTGGCATCATGGAGTATGGAACTAGACGGTGACAAGAAAGGATTTGAGGATGCGGTACCAGAGCAGCCCTTGCCCCCATCACAGGAAGAGTTAGAGGCACAGATGGCAGAGGAGCAAACCCTTGGCGAGCAGTTCCATCTCCTGAGGACTTTGGAGCAACCCACCTCAGCTGTTGCAGCAGCTGTCATGGTGGCCCAGGTCGCAGAGGCTTTGAAGGAAGCAGACACTGATGAGGAGGAGATGAGGAGGCCACTGACTGATGATGATGGAGAAGAAGGGGTGGCCAAGAATGAGGCTAGCAGCAGTTATAGCAGCAGCCAGCTTGTCCATGTCCGTGTCCAGGAGATTGTCCCTCCAGACAAGAGTGTATTGGAGCAGATGTGGGACATCATTGTGTTTGCAGGCCCTGCCCTTGGAATCTGGCTGTCTGGTCCTATCATGAGTCTTATTGATACATCCGTGATTGGCCAGAGCAGCTCCCTTGAGCTTGCTGCACTTGGTAAGCTCCCAATCTCATTGTACTTACTACATTTGTTGTCGGCAGTGGCAGCAGCAGCAATCTTTTGCACTACAATGATTTCAATCCTCTGTCCTTGTTGTCAATGAATTTGAAGTTAGCAAACTCTCTCCCTTGGATTTTTTTTTTACACATGTTGCTGAACGTATATCTGTTGGCGATTTTTCCTCCTCTTTATGTTTTTGCAGTGATTGATTGATTGATGCCTTCCTTTGCTGGATATTTTTGTTTTGTCGTCATACAGAGCAGCAGCAGGTAAGTGTGATTGATTTCCTTGCCCCCAAGGTGCAGTATAGTATGTAGGAGAAGAGTGTGTGCGCTTTGGTTGAATGTGAAAAGCTGACTGATTTGCTTTTCTTTGATGGGGTGGGGTTTGCAATTTGCAGGCCCTGGTACAGTGTTGTGCGATAACCTGTGCTATGTCTTCATGTTTCTGTCTGTGGCAACTTCCAACTTGATTGCCACGTCCCTTGCACAGAAGGTTGCTCTCTCACTGTGTAACCTTTCCTCAAATCATCATCATCCCCTTTTTTCTGTTCTCCTTGTGCCTGATGTCTGAGTACACACTTGCAGGATGAAGATGAGGCAGCAGGCCATCTCTCTAGGTTGCTCTTTGTGGCTGTGACATGTGGAGTTGCCATGTTAATATTTACCCAGTTTGGCGTGGATGGATTGCTTAGAGGTAAGGGAAAACAACTGCAATGTGTAAGGAGGTCTTCCACTTACGTACCTCAAAGGTCCCCTTCTTTTCTGGCATTTTTTTGGGGTTGCCTGGTGCATTTACCACAGAACAGGAAGAGTGATATGCCAACACTTAGGGCTTTGATCTCAACAAATTGCATGACTGGGGATAAATATGAACCAAAATTCATGAATCATCACTTCTTTTGCATCTCATACTTGAACACACTCAGTTAGGTTGGGGTATTTCAGCAATGACAAAATTGATGTTTGGCTATGAGATACTATGCAATTAATTATTAGAGAATGAGCATGTCTGCCATGGCCATCAGCATTAACTTATATGATGCATGCACTGGATGTTGTCAGGTTTTGTTGGAGCTGAGAATGCCAATATGATTCCTGCAGCAAGAACATATGTTCAGGTTTTATGACATAAAAACACTGTGTTGATTGAGATTTTGTATATGTGTAAACTGTTCTTAGTTGGGAGCAGGATTTAAGATATTGATCTACTTGGGGCTCTCTGTATTTGTTGCACAAAATAGACATTGTGAGGAGAAGGTCCTGTCTGCAAGGCAGGTTCTTGGTTGGAGACAATGAAACAAGGTATATGTTTAATCAAAGTGCGTGCTTTGGGGTTACTGCAGATTAGAGCATTGGCATGGCCAGCTGTTCTTGTAGGCTTGGTTTCCCAGAGTGCAAGGTATACCCCTATAACTGTGTGCTTACAACCTGAGTTACTGTGTGGATGTATTCTTGGTAGCTTCAGTGTTTTCCTCATACAACTATCACTGCTCGCACATATTGATCTGTGTTGACTGGTTATCTCTTTTTTCTGTTGAGGGAGTTCTGGAGCAGTTCTAGTCACGTTTATTTTCTCTCCAGTTGTTTGTGGTTATTTTGCAATGAGAAACTGTAAAGCAAAGGTGCCAAGAAGACTAAGCAATGTGATTGGCAGCCTTGGAATGCAGGATTCGATGGGCCCTTTGAAGTCATTAGCCATAGCCAGCGCTGTTAATCTTGCTGGTGACATTTTTCTTTGTACAGTTATGGGATATGGCATTGCAGGTGCTGCATGGGCAACTATGGCCTCTCAGGTGTGCCACTCTGTTGTCTTCTCACAATATAGCATCTGCTGCACCTTGAAGTTTCAAAGCATTTTCTTTGAAGTGTTTTTTTTACCATGAAATCATTTGGTTCTGCTGCTTTGGGTCAGGGGTATGTGTAGTATGTGTGAGGTCAGCATTGGTTTTGAAGATTGTAGAAAAATGAATGAATGGGTTTGATTCTGATGCTTTGGATCTGGTGGTGGGTTTTTGTCAGTATGTGGCAGCTTTCTTGATGATGAATTCATTGTATGTCAGAGGCTACAACGTGCTGGCAATTTCTTCACCATCATGGAAGGAGTTTGTCCATATGGTGAATTTGGCAGCTCCAATTCTCCTAACTATGATATCAAAGGTTTGGAAACCCATCAAAGTTACTTAGACTGTTTGTAAGAGCATTCTAGAAGGTCTAGAAATGGTTTCTGGTTCAAAATTGCCTGGGACTAGTAGGAAAGAGCAGAACTCCATGTTGCAACTTTCCTTAAAACTTTTGCAGGAGGGTGGTAGTAGTGGCATTTAGTGTTGACCTGTATTTTGTGTATTTATTAGGCAGTGAGTTCTATCTTTGTTGATCTCCAAGTAATGACATTTTTTTGCTAAAATTGGTTCTTACTTTGGACTCAGGTGACATTCTACACACTGATTACATACCTTGCAACAACTCTAGGAGCTGTAGCTCTAGCTGCTCACCAGGTATGCAATGACCCCTGGTTCACTTGATATGAGTGATATGTTGCAGGCTGTTGATAAAAAAAAAGTTTGAAGGATTTCCAAAGATTTTCAAAACTGTTTATCATCAGGCATAGATTACACTTTACTTTTGCATGATTGTTCCTTTGGGTTTGTGTTGCTCAAGATGTATATATCTGCAGGTGATGGTAGGAATCTGCTATCTGTGCTCTGTATGGGGAGAACCCCTTGCACAAACAGCCCAGTCATTTATGCCTGCCTTTATTCATGGCTCTGACCGCAACCTGAAGCAGGTAAACTCACATCCATTGCTATTACTTCTAAGAATAGGAACAGGAGAATGACTACATCATCTTTTCCTTTTCAATTAACAGTAACAACCCTCACAGAAAGGTCAGGCCAATTTGTGAGTAGTACTATCATGGTCACCATAAAAAGTTCAACACAACTTTGAGAATTGTGCACTGTGTATAGAATCATTGCCATTGCATGCAGTGGTGGTGGAGCCTGTAGTATCTGGGATTTGAGGACAGAGCACACCAGGCATTGCTCACTAACATTTCATTACTTACAAGATGTGTGTTGCTTGGGCTGTGGGGTATGTTGGCAGGCACGGTCACTGCTGGGTGTATTGATGCTGATGGGAGTAATAGTGGGATTTGCGGTTGGGTGTCTGGCTATATCAGTCCCTTGGTTGTTCCCCTATATTTTCACTAAGGACCCTGCCATTATTGCTAAGGTAGAAAGTCTGCCAAAAGGCATCAACTTTTCCTTGTTTGGGGGTTCACTGTACTTGGAGGTTTTGGTCTCTACAATTCTGCTAGGGGCTGAACTAGGGGATTTCTGACTAATTTGATTTGTATGTCTTTCCAGATGCGGTCAGTGACACTGCCTTTACTTTGCAGCTTGGTGATAACACCACCAACTCATGCTTTGGAGGGCACCCTTCTGGTATCTTCTCCTTTCTTGTGTTTGAGCATTTTTTTGGGTGTAATTTGCCTCTGTCAGTGCTTTGGAATTGGACACTCATAGCTTGTCATAGCTTGTCTTTCTTTGTCCCCCCCACCTTCCCCCCCCTTTGGATTCTTTTTCGCTCATTCCACATTTGTGGTAAAAAAAAAAGTCACAATCACATTGAAGGACAAGTCTGGTCCTGTGGTTAGCAGTTTTCATGTTTCAAGGAGTATTTTGTAGATTCTCAACTTATATGTATTGAGCAATTTCATGATTGCAGGCTGGAAGAGATATGAAATTTTTGGGGCTGAGCATGACATCTTGCTTCTGTGGTGGCAGTATCTTGCTTCTGGTATGGGGTAGATTTGACTTCCTGAAGCATAACTCCTAACCTGAATGCTTCCAGAGTCTGTAGATGTTGGTTTTATTTTTGCAGACTTTATGATTTCATTGTATCTATGATTTTTCATCTTGCTTCCAACTGTTTATGGGCATTGCTTGAAAATGGATTTCTGTTACTCCATGATATGACTATGTTTCTCTTCAAAAAAAATTTAATGATGTACTTGTTGCCATCTGACAGACCTGCCACAAGCTTGGCTGGGGCTTGCAAGGTAGTTGGTGGACTCTGGCTGCTTTCCAATGGGTAAGAGCTTCACTGAAACACCCAATCACTTGTGGATGCTTCAGGAAGTATGCAAGAAAATTGTATTTTTGTGCATATGGTATACAAAGCTATCTGAAAGATTTGCAGACCTAGTGAGCTTATTTCTTTACAAATCCTGAAGTAATAATAGGTACCCTCTAAAATATGGGTAAGTGAGAGCACTTACAAAGTTGCACCGAAAGTGTTATAAACAGGAGGTGAATGGCAGATGTAGAATATAAAAAAATACCCTCATTACCTGTATAATAATAGATGTTCGACACAGAAGTGATTCTGAGGTCAGAAAAACATTTATAATCTGTTTTATAGGCTGTAAATCTTGGTGAGATGGAACACATTTGATATTCTATGCACTGACAAGGTTTTTTTATCACTTTTGACAGGCACGCTTCGCATTTTCATATGCACGCCTCTCATCTTCACAAAGCATACTTCGAGATCCTGTTGATTCTTATGAGTCAGAGCCCATCTTAACACCGGCATGAACAAGTATTTTATACAACTAACCATACATCGGACAATTGTATCTTTCCAGCTACCAGGCATCGTGACCTGCAGTGTGTCCTTATAGATTAAGAATTTGAGAGTTCATTCATTCATGACCTTTTTCTTCTAAGTTTTGATTTCTAGCAGTCACTAAAAGTGCAAGACATCTTGATCTGGAGTTGGAATTTTTTTCTTCCACAGACAGACGAAAGAAATCTGATGTAGAACATCAGAAGACCTCACATTTTTACTGTCATTCAGTTGACAAATTTTTGTGTCACTTGTCCTACATGTGACACAACCATTATCTACCATTCATGGTTTTGGAGGTCATTCCTTCAGAGAGTCACAATTTGAATATTTGGAAAAGACATGGATATTCCAGCAGTGCATCTACCATGTCGTCTAGTGAACTGCTGCTACTTCACTGCGAAGCACTTTTATTATGGTGATAAAGAATCCTTTTTAGCTTTCCTATGCCCTACATAGTTTTGCATTGTCTCATTTGGTGTCTTCTTTTTCTGTCAGTTTTAGTTCTTTGTGAGGTTTCTTCTGGATATGTTAATGAGCAAGAGTTGAGACTGTTCCAGATGTCCTATACCATGCACTTCATATCAAGAAGGGAATTTACGCTCCAGTGGGTTATCAATATGTTGTCTACTCAACTACCAATGTTTCACTGTGAACAATTTTCTTAGTATATTAATGCCAACTAATTTGAGCTTCCTGTGCTGGTGTTTTTGTGAAGGCTTGTTGAAGTCCATTTTTGCCAGTCTGGTTCTTGGCTCTGGACTTGAAGAATCAAGAGCTGTGACTGGTTCTGCACTTCTATCTGTAAGCTTCATATCCAGAATTGTTTTCATGAAGATCTGCATAGTGTGGTGGTCTGTTGTTTGGTTTTTATTTAGAGTGGTTGGGTGAGGGGTGTGTGCTTCATTCTTTGCAGGTCTAATCCTTTGGATCATGATGGAAAACCTTCCTGAGTAATCCTTTCCTAACTGTTGTCTTTATCTGATTTGTACAACTCGTCATATGTGAAAACTATAATAGTTGGAAGGTTATATAAAGGTTATAACAGTTGGAAGGCCGTAATAAGATCTCACACTATTAACCTGATATATGATACCTGTGAATCTCTAGAACCTGTTCAGATCCAGTTCACATGTGATCCTGAGAGTGTCCTCTGAGATTTTCAGCCATATACCAAATCTGATCTATGTTTTGAACTGGTTGTAAGTGAGTTTCCACATGTCTACCATATGACTTTAACCCATGTCAAGTCTTGGCTTGTCTACCAAAAAACCACAAGATGTGCTGAAAATTTTGCAGGTTTTCACTTGAGTTGTTGCTCATTGGACTCATCAGATATGACTAATTTTCTCAATTCAAGCAATTGACTTAGAAGTCAATTGTATTTATCTTATCCATAATGCATGACCAACCTAGTTGCCCCTGGCTTCTTGCAATACTTTTGAGTGTATACAGTTTCTGTTTCTATTAACTGCTCAACACTGGCATCTACAAGATATTACCCTAGACCTTGGTATATACCTGATATCACAACGGTGACTCCAATCATGAAGCTCTAGGGCCCATTTTGCATTCAAGCTTAGCACGGGCATCTACAAGATATTACCCTACACCTTGGTATATACCTGATATCACAACGGTGACTCCAATCATGAAGCTCTAGGGCCCATTTTGCATTCAAGCTTAGCACGGGCATCTACAAGATATTACCCTACACCTTGGTATATACCTGATATCACAACGGTAACTCCAATCATGAAGCTCTAGGGCCCATTTTGCATTCAAGCAAAAGTTTCCATTGCTGACTCTTCAACCACATGATGCTAAGAGTTGGTCAGTTTGAAGTTGAGCGAATTCTTTGAATCACCAAAATCTCCTTTTCCATGGAGATTTATTACCAATATGCTGCAATTAGAATTTTTCTAATCCAATGTTGGGTAGTTTTCACACTTTTGTGAGAACTGTTGGTTTTGGGTTTTTCAGAGTTGCAAGAATCAGCCCAGTTCCTCTCTTTTTTTTTGGTTTGTGAGAACTGGACAAGATATGATGATTTTTAAAACAAAAAAGGTATAGGTTCTCACAAATGTACTTGAACATTTGGGTATCTATTTCATGTTCCTTTTACTGAAAAATGATTTTTTTTGCATTTCAAATTGAAAAAGATTTGAAAAATAAAAGTAGGTATTAAACATTGACAAAAAAGTTATAACAATGTTTTCTATTCAAAACTGTATATCTCTTTAACTTCATTCTTTTTTTAGGCAATTTGAAACTTTTCAAAGTCCTCTTCCACATTTTTGCATCAATCTCAATTAGTTATACTGAAGCTAAAAGGCAATTTACAACCAACTCTAGGGTCATTGCACTAAATATTGTTCACAACAAGCAACTATTAAAAGTTGTTTGATTGGACATGACCTTTTTAGATTAGTAAATATTTCAATCAAAGGAGAGATCCTTTCGGTCTCAATATGTATTTAACAATCCTTCAAGTTTGACAAACAAGAAATCCAATAATAGGAAATAAAGTTTCATGTTTTGCTTACCATTGAAGAGGACCCTTGATATCTTTCATGTTCACTTGATATTGTTTGAAAATCAAGAACTTTCAATTGACAAGCTCCATTTTTTACTCACTTATGTTGGTTGTCATTTGAAAAAATCTAAATTATAATAATTGTCAACTCCTTGGTTAGCAATGTTAGTTTCAAATTCAATCAAGGGATCCAAATGATGATGACATTTCAAAAGCATAAGCTATAAGAGACTTTCAATCATTTTTTTAAAAAAATGATCACACCTTACTCACGATTAATAAATGAGGATACTAAATGAAAGCTCTTAAACTTAGGATTTAATATCAAGGAAAACATATTATGATCATTTTCCCTTCATATTTTTTTATTAAAAAAATTCAATACACCACAAACTTTATTTTTAATGTTGGAAGTTAAACAAGCTAACTCAATAGTAAAATTTGAATCCTCTTCCATTAAGTTATAGAAACTAACATTTTAATTTCTTCCTTCAATTTTAAACTCATGGATATGACAAAATGTAATCCTTTGTTTAGCAACTAATGACCTTGCAATTGTCAAAAACACAAGCAAATACAACATAGGTAATGTAGTCAACAATAATTTGGGTGATGTTCCATGTCAATGGTAGTCGCATTGGATTGATTGCCTCATAGCACTTGATCTTAGTCTCTCAAAATTGCAAAGTTTCTTGAAACATGAGCATTTTGCTAGCAAATCTATAAGAGCAAATGAATATATTAAACATTATTTTTTTTTGCAACATTTTCAAAAGAAAGAAAATGTTTTCAAATTGAAAATTAATGTGTTTTCATTAGGGTATTAAATTTTCTTGGGCAAAGACCAAAATCAACACATGTTTTATTCCATTCTTGCTTACCTTTCCCAAATTTCTTGGGCTGAGTTATGCACTTGTATATAGGTACATATTTGAATATTTTGTTGACTTTCTCATTTGTTGTTGCATATTTGCATGCCTTAGAAAATGTGTGGCCAAAACTACCTTAAAAACTTTTCTCTAAACCTAATTTTTGCACAATGATCATAGTACCTAAATTAGATCCTTCATCTTTCATATGGGTACTGATTTTCTTCCTTAGATTATATTGTTTCAACAACTTAATTTAGTTTTTGGTTAGATATTGCCTTGTAGTTTTTGTAGCCTCAAAAGGTTTTATGGTAATATGTTTTTGGTTGTCAATTAGTTCCCAAAAGGTTAAATCACAAATGCAAAAATATCATGAGCATTTGGTATCCACAAAGCAAAACTTGTAGTTGCATAATAACATTTTGCCAAACTGAGTACACAAAAAAAATTCGTTTTTTTTCCACCAACTTAAGCAATATCCCTTTTTAATTTTTTTTGCAAGGAAAAAAAATCTTTTGGACACAAATGCATAATCAAGCATTTTCAACCACATGATTTTCACAACTTGCATATACCAATGATTTTTTACAATTAAAAGGCCAAGGTCTTCCAGAATCTCTTTTTGTTACACGTGATTTTTCTTGAAACAATATTTTGCAATAACAAAATTGAAGATTGAACTTCCATACACATGTGACATTAGGCCTTTTTTTGTCGATTGCTTCTCCACTCATCCTCACAAATGATTGTTCACTTCCTTTTCAAATCTTTTTGCTATAGCAAAATGGTCTATATCCACATTTGTCCAATATTTTTATTTCCATTTTATTTTTTTAACAAGATTAATATTTTTCTTATTTTAGTTCTTTGGGTTGGAACTATGATCGGACTATTGCAATAAAAACACATCATATGATTTGTGCACAATGTATCAACATATTTGTTGTCATTCACACAATTGATACATTCCTACTATGCAATTTTCATATTTTCCTTTGAACATGCAAGTTTTGAAGATGTATTCAATGTTTCTTTTGCACTTTTGGATTTATGTTAATTTGTGTTTGCAAACTTGCATTCCCTTCATTTTTTTCTTAGAAAGGTTGTTCTTCCATTTTTACTTCATTCATGAATATTTTACATGCATTCTCACTTGAATTCTATTTTCATTCTCAAATAATTGTTCTATTTCTCAATTTTCACAAAAGAATGCAACTCAAAGGGTAGAGGGAAAAAAAAAACTATATGATCTTACAAACTTTATCAACCTTGAAAAATCAAAGTGCAAAAATTTACAAAAAAAAGTACTTACATTTCTCTCCTCTCCTCATTGTGAAAAAATGCAAATATTTTTTTACAATGCATATGAAATGGAAATGTTTTTTTTAAAAAAATTACACCAAAAAAAAAGTTTAAAACTATTATAAAAACCACAAATTAAAAAAATAAACATGAAAAAAACATATATTGAACAACAATAAAAAATAATTTTCTTTTAAACAATAACAAAAAAACAAAGATCTACAACGAAAATCAAAATAAAAAGTAAAGTTAATGTTCAAGGTCCAAAGGCTTCAAGACATGCAAATGTGAAAAGGAAGGGGGTACCAAGCATAAGGCAACAAGTACAAACTCAAAACAAAGAAAGTGATAATGAAATAATGATGAAGAAAATAAAACAAAGTAGGGTACTTGAACAAAGTGATGAAGGAGACAAAACAAAAAAGAAAAAGCAAAGCCACAATGAAGAAGGTAGAACAACAAAAGAAGGCAAAGCAAGAAAGAAAGGGAGAGAAAAGAAAATGAAAAAATAAGAGTAGTTTTTGTCATACAAAAACCCAAAACACCTTACAGAATCTAAGCACAAAACACATACAGAGGAACAAAACACAAAAAACTTAAAACACAAGCTAGGACCTTACAACCAAAACAAAAACATAAGTGAGTGGTAAAGAGAAAAGACAAAGTGGAAAACAAAGGAAAGTTGGACATCATATATTTTATGCTTGTGTAGTTACATGCCATTGCAAAAAACCATTGTGTCGGTACATGGCCACAAGGTGTAACCTTAAAACCCTAGTTCAATAAACTTCACCATTCTATAATTTAGACCCTAGCTAGACTCCTATACCCTTAGACCTTAAACCCTAACTTGAGGATTGGATTTAGGTTTTCCCATTGACACCATCTACTTTTCAACTTTTTATATTAAAACAAACTATTTTTCATTGTATTGGTTATTAGCTCGAGTAAAATTTGATATGTGGGTTATCAATTCAAGTATCATGATGTCTGACACCTACTAGTTCTCACAATGAGAATTAAGTTAAAAATCAGCCAAGTAATTTGGGGGGTAGGGGGGTTGTGATAACCACCCGACATTAGGTTTATCATTCCTTGGAAATTCTTGAAAGTTGAAATGACTCTTACTATGCTAGCAAGATAAGTGTTGGCATATCAAAACTTTGTGGACAAATTTTGTGTATCTTGAAGTAGCATTGTAAGCATATGGAATTGTGTAGGTTTATTAGAGTGGTTATTTCAGCTTTGAAAATATTACATTCCTAATAGTTTTTGCCATGGTGGAGAAATTTTGGAGAAATTGGGACTCAATGGTGCATGGCAAGTACAAATTTGCATTTACTCAATGCAATGTTGAAAGTATTTACTTGCAAACTTTGCTTGTGGAAAGATCAATGTAGTTCTCTAGTTCTTAGATTTTCATCTACTTCTATTGTAATGTGTTTTGGGTGCAAGGCAAGCCAAAACTAGATAACATGTGACTAGTTTTGGTCTTTATTTTCTTAATATATAGATTTTTAAATTTTAAGGGAAAGATTTTTGCATTTGTTTTGATGGTTTTTAATTTTCATGTTTGTCTTTTTAGTCTTTGATCTACATATGTTTGTTTTTCTAGTTTGAAAATTAAAAAAATATATATGTAGCTCTTTCATCTAGAAGCTATGCATCCTTTATATCTTCTGTGATTTTCCAATATTTCAATTCATCTAAAAACTCAAAACTCACAATGCCTTTTTATCTTTTCTATGATTTGAGAATGTTTTTGAAGTTGTATAGATCTGCTAGTGGGCCCAAGTTCCTTCTTGTTGGAGCAAGGCTAAGTTCTTTGAAAAATATGCTAGCATTCTAGTTTTGAACATTTATGTTGGAAATCAACACACACCTCTTATCAACATTGATGTTCACGAGGTCATTCCTCAATCAATAAACCCTAGGCATATTATTGATTTGTTTAATTTTCATTTTCACATGCTTTTTAATTTGCCTTCAAATAAGTAAAAGTTTGACCTTGATGGGAAGAAACACAAAAATATCATATGATGGGCAAAGAAGTTCAAAATTCAATGGGCAATCATGTTGCCATAGGCAAAGTGTTTAAGGCCAAAAGGTGGGTTCATCCATATATGAGTTGTACAAAAATAAAATTGATTGAACACAAAAAGGAAATGGGTTTTTTGTTTATGTGTTGTGGTTTATGGGAGAACTTTCAATTTGATGCACCCCAATGCTCACTTTTGTTTGTGTGTTTATGTTAATACAATACCTTCAATTTGATGGACCCAATGGGGTTTATATTTATGTGTTGTGATCTATGGACCCAATGGGTTTTTTATTTGTGTTGTGATCTAACATTCAATTTGATAGATCCATGGGGTTTATATTTGTGTGTTATGATCTATGGCAAAATGTTGAATTTGATGGAACCATGGGTGTCATGGACACCACTTTCACATGACAAATGGAGTTCATTCATATAAATGCCATTTGTGATTAATAATTAATGTCACGAACAACACTTTCACATGAAAAATAAAGTTAATTCATATGAATGTTCATCCATGATTCATAGTTAATTTTTAATTCACTCCTAATGAACTCCTAGTTCATTCTTAATTAACTTTTAGTTAATTATTAATTAACTCACAATTCACCTTTAATTAATTCATAGTCCATTTATAATATTTTTAATCCACTTATAATCTAGTTTTAATTAACTTTTAGTTAACTCATTACTAATTTTTAATTAAATCTTAGTTAACTTGTAATTAATTTGTAGTTAAAAGATCTTTTAAAAAAGCTTGTCTTATCAATGGGCACATGAAAATTTGTATGGAAAGTTTTTTTGAACAAAGTCCCTAAAAGGGTATAAATAAAGTTAGGACCCCATTACATTTAGTCTATTCAACACCAATTTGAAAAACAATCTTACACCATAGCCTTGTCATATTATTTTCATGTTTACATTTTTTTATTTCATTGCAATAAATATTTATTTGTATTTTGGTTTTACACATTTGTTTTGGCTTTAACATTTGTGTTCTTGTTTTGGTTCCTTTGTTTTCTGTTTTGGATTTAAGCTTAAACATATACTTTCATCATATGTCTTTATAGTTTCCATGCTTGTGACAATGGATTTATATTAACACATTGTGGTCTATGGCAAAGCATTCAATCTAATGGACACATGGCATTTGTATGTTGTGATCTATAACAGAATGTGAAATTTGGTGGACCTTTGGGGTTTATAATTGTGTGTTGTGATCTATGGTAAAACCTTCAATTTCCTTGATAAACAAGGTGCACGTGTATGTGTCATGTGCTCTATTGTAAAGCCTTTAAATTGATGGAACTAATGGGTTTATGTTTGTGTGTTTATGTTAAAGCAATGTGTAAGTTGATGAACTCATTGGGATTTATGTTTGTGTTATGGTCTATGGGAAAGTGTGAGATTTGGTGACCCATTGGGTTTGTGCGTTTATGCTTCTTTGTTGTGGCCCTCAATTTCTTTCATAAACAAGGTGAATGTTTGTGGTATATGGTCAAAGATGTTGAAAGATAAATTGCAAAGTTGGATGCTTCGTTTTTCAAGCAGTCAAATAATGGATGCCATGAGGAGTGTTTATCCTCATTATTGGCTACAATCATATGTAAAGATGACCTTTCCTTGATATTTGGAGGTCCTAAAGGGATTTTATTACACCCCATGTCCATAGAACAACCTAAAAACAACAATTTTTTCTCCTATGGTTCCTACCATTCTTTTTGGGTGGGCTCAACATGGCCTTTTCAAGTTGACAATAAATTACATGTTGTTCAAGCCATAGTTGAAGTTGTGGCAGGGCATATGATTTTAACTACTCTTTAACTCAATTGCCCAAGGGCACTTTGATTATAATGGAAAATATTTGAGTTTGAATCTTCAGTTTTTAGCACATGTGCATCTATCTAGTCAGTCAATTATTTTTCCACCTACAAAACAATCCAGAAATGGGGGAGGGCCAACAAAAAAAAATCAAGAAAAGGTCTGCCCAGAACAGGCAGCTTTTAACAAGAACCACCCAATACCGGTCAGGACGTGTAGGTCCAGTTACCCATTGCCCACTGACCCCAACTTTAGCTGGGTTGGTTATTGTAGGTGAAGGCTTTGGACAATCTAGGCTAGGGGTGAATCCAACCCACATCCACTTGCAAGGTGACCATGGATGAATGCTAACAACTTGTTGAGTTTATTGGCCTGATATCACACTCCAACACTATACACATCCACAGAGTCCGTTAGTGACCTCCCCGCATATTTCAAAGTAGATCATTTATATGTTGGTTTTGGGTCCATACAAAGTAGATCATTTATATGTTGGTTTTGGGTCCATACCCGTTGTTTTGGCAACTAAATTTGCACACGATCTAGTGCTCTTTCATCACAATTTAGAATGATTGCACTTGATTGGTTGGTTATAATGATTGGCTTAAGCAGTTGAACTTCAATAGTTTCTCGCTTTATAGTGTCCTATGTTCAATGTTTATGGATGAGGATTGGGAAACAATTAACACACTATGTTCCGTGTGACAAACATCACTCGAAGCTTGGGTGTGGGTGGAGGTGGTCATAGAATAGGTCCACCACTAGTAGTAAAGTGGCCTGTACATTGTACTTTGGATGGAGTACAATTTTCATCATGAAAAACAAGATTTCAAACTTACACTAGGAAAACTAAAGTTTCCCAAAAAATTTGTCCAAAAAATCCAAAATTTTGTCCTTGAAAACCACATTGACCCTATTGGTCATTTTTACATTTTGCAAGACCTTTAACCAAATGGAAGCATGAACAAAGGAAGGATGTCCCTAGAGACAAAACCTCTCATTGTGGATATGACCATTCTTATCTAATTGTTATATAGTTGTGCAATCATGATTGCAATTTTTTATTTAATTTTGTTTTGGCTTGGGGCCAATGGTATCAAATAGTGGTCCTTTGAAATATCATAGGACCTTTTCAAGTTTGGCACTCAAGTGTTAAATAATTATTTTATTTTTCAAAATCCACTTTGATAAATAAAATGATCATTTATGGAAATTTGATAGTAAATGTAAGTAGCCTTTTTTTGACTTTGAACCTCTAACAAAATGAAACCTTCTACAACATTTTCTTCTATTTCTTTTTGCAAAACTGGGGAAAGACAATGTTCCACCAAGTCATAGGACAAAGAGATCTTATCAATTAGTGGATCCTTGCTTTACAATTGTGGATTGGGTCAAAGCAAGAGGCTCGTGCATTTCCACCAATTTTGTATTTTGTCCTCATTGATATTGTTGTGCATGGCTTTGTTGTTCCTCTTTTAGTTATTTTCTCAATGTTGTCAATTCCAACCCAAGCTTAACCACTCTCTTCATCTTTCTCTCAACAAAGGATATACTTGTTTCCACTTGAAAAACCTGCATTCCTAACTCTTGTTTGGCATCCATGACTCTCTTCTCAAGTTCAATCTTTAGAATTCTGTAACTCCTCATTAGAGACCTTTAACTTTGTTCACACCTACCTGATGCAAGACATCGCATTTACAACCCTTAAATAATAATCATTGTGAAGGGGGAAAAAAAGCCAAACAATGCAATAGAGAATTCATACACCACATAAAATTGACCCAATTCTCAAAATTTTGACATTTTAAATAAGTAATTTCTAAAAGAATTCAACATTTTCAAAACTAATTTAATTACTATAAAACTTGAAAAGGTACTACCATATTAGGAAAGAGCAATTTGTAATCCAGCGTGGAGGTAAAGGCTCCTCATTTTAGGTGATACATTTGTGAGTTGTAAGCTCCCCATTTGGGGTATTATTGTTGTAAGCTCCTTACTACACTTGGGGGCTACTACCTGTTGAGTGTAGGAAGCTTTCCCAACCACAATGACCTCAATAGGTACCCACGGTTGTAGAGTTGGGTATTAGGGAAGGAGAGAATTGGGGAGGAAGACCCATTAGGAAAAAGAAACCTTTGGCTATCAATGAGAAGCTTGGGTGGGGGTAGGCTGGCAATTTCTTTGTTTGCTTTTGAAAGGAGGAAACCCAATGCATTGTCAACAAGTTCATTGAGGGTTGGACCAATGTTTTAATAATGTTTTTTGTGATGGGCCAATCAAAGTGACTCCTTGCAAGAAAGAACCAAACCCCCAACCAATGAATTAGAACTAACAATAGGTACCACTAATTCAATGGGAGCCTTACCATATACGTACAAATATGAGAGGCCAGGCGTCAGTGTACTTAGAATCTGAAGCGGCCAACCCTTTGAACTGTTTGTGTTTGTGATGACTGTTTGGATGGTACAGTTACGTTTACCTGGACCTGATCTTCGAGTAGAGTGGTCAGATAAGGGTTAAATTTTGGTTACTAGCCATGGCCAACCAAAGGAGACAAGGGGTGTGTCACTCTGTGGCCTTGTCATTTACACTAAAAAGTATCTTAAGGCAAAAGAAGAGTTATGGAAACTCAAATATTTCACCATGCAAAAAATATAATCTTCAAAAAAAAATCCTTTAAAAGAAACCAAAATCCTTCAACATGTTATAAACTCTATGACTAATCTCAAGTTTCAACACAAGCCAAAAATATGAACTTTCCAAAAAATCATTGTATCAAAATAGATCTACTACCTAGGGTCCAAAATCCATTAAGGTACTGTACTCTCTAATGAATCTAAACACAATATTCATCCCTTGGGCAGGCAAGGCCGACAAAAGTTGAGATGGGACAGATTATGATCAAGTGGTAAGGGACAGAAAGGACGATATACCTAGTATGGCAAGGATTGGAAACTAGTGGAGTGAATTTGAGTATGTTCAATGGGTGTGTTGTAAGTATTCAGAGCCTGGTGCCGGTGTAATGTAGTACATAGCCAACTTCGGCATAAATAAAATAATAATATTAATAATTAAATTATTTTTTATATTTTCAAAATTTTGAAATAAATTAGCCTTGTCGGCAAATATATATATATATATATATATATATATATATATATATATATATATAT
>Ga0209208_10004973_pt1 | contig 18634 bp, 5 predicted proteins | sample S1TSphfallax_3_FD_187694 | JGI IMG/M metagenome (GOLD analysis project Ga0209208, IMG submission 187694) | Host-associated microbial communities from peat moss isolated from Minnesota, USA - S1T2_Fd - Sphagnum fallax MG (SPAdes) (version 2) | ecosystem: Host-associated > Plants > Peat moss >... | reverse complement strand
TTGAAAACGTGAGAAGTACATTTTTTTTTCATTTTTTTTGTAATTAAAATTTTAAAATGAGAGAATGATTTTTTCCATTATGTTATTATCAAATCATCAAAAAAGTGGCACAATAATCATGTGTGTCATACTTTATAAATAATTTCAATCATTTTAGTCATATTACGCAACATATACAAGTTCATGTGAGCTTGCACATTTATTATGTGTACAACATATTGTTAGACTTGACTTAAATGTTAGATTTTTTTGTTATAATACACATTGCTACTTTTGATGTTAGTCATGAGGCACACATTTAGTCATTTCAAACTACTAATTTAGTCTAGATCTTGATTATATAATTATTTTAAACATGATGTTAATAATGTTAAAACCATGGTTTTGTAATAATGAAGGTTTTTAAAATGAATTAATTATTAAATGTTGTGTAAAAGTCCTTTCAAGTCCTTGATTGATTTATGGTTAGTTCTATGTATTACATTTTTTTATAAAGGAAATAATGCAATTGATTTCAAATTATTTGTAGAAGAAAAACAAGTTTCCATTTATGCAACTACACATTCATTAGGTCAATTTGATGAAAAAATAAATCCAATGAAAATTTTTAAGTTTTGAAATTTTGAAGCAAAAGGTTACAAGGGAAGTCATTCTTTTAAAAAATTATTTGGCTAGTTATTTATATTTTTTATGTTAAAAAATGGCTCTAAACACAAGTCCCACATGTAGGAAATAATCATGGGAAAAGCCATATTTAATTCATTTAAAAGTTTATTTTGCCAATTTTTATATTTTTGTTTATAAACCAAAATATTGATGCACAATTATGTACACAAGTGAGAAATCACCAACATCACACAAATTATTTTACCTTGGACTATTCAATTTATTTCATTTAAATTTGCTCCATATAAATGTCATTTGTGAAAAGTAACTTTTAAAAAGTCATGCAGTCTTTTGACCTTTTTTTGGAACCCCAACCATGAATAGACCTTGTAATTGATCTCTCCCAAAAACAAATAATAAAGTCCAAAATGCGTAATTTTGCTTCATTTTTAAATAAATAAAAGTGCATGCATGCATTTTTTTGCCCCAAAAAGGGGTATATGATGCTTGAAGCTACCCATACTCTACCCATCTAGCAAAAACATTAATTGTTATTTTTTGGACCTTAACTTGATGGAAATTTTTGAATGTTAATATACCCTTACCCAATGGGTAAATAAATTTAAAAACATAATATATGATCCTTTCACTAAGAATATATTAAAAATAATGACACACAACATTGGTTCTATCCATTACCTTAGCATTTGCATGAAGGAATTACACATTAATAACTTAAATTATTGTTTAAGTTTTCCAGATTTTTCTTGAAAGTAATTAAATTCATCCTATTAAAAGTGATGAACCCATTTGCATTGCTACATTTTGTTTAGTAGGTTATAAACATCACAAAAGGAGCCACAAGGTGTGTGGACAATGTATTAAACTATAATTTTAGGTTTTTGAAAAATCACAAGGAGAGCATAATAAATTGGATTATCAATTTGAGTTTTGGAATAGGCTTCACTACTTACAAAGTTTCAATTCTTCAGATTTTGATGCAAATTAATTATGTTTCAAATTTTCTTTTGCATGTTCCAAATAATTGTTGTGAATAGTGTTCTTTTTCTTTTTCTTTTCCAAACTTTTTTTTAATACAAAATGTACACCAATGTTTTTCAAAATTGGAAATAATATTAATGTTGATCATTCAAAAAGAAAAAAAACTTGAAATTGGTGAAATTTATTTATGAACAATCTAATTGTATTTGGTTTGAAAATGTACTTTTGACCAAGTGGAAATTATGAATTGAAATGTGTTTCTAAATGAGTCTTAAATTGTTCAATTTCATGTATTTCAAAATAGGAATGCAAAAACAAATGATATAGGAGCAAAATGTAGTCCAACAATTTTTTATATATCTAAGACATAGCAATAAACTAGGTACACAAATTGCAAAAAATTAGGAAAGTAGACCACCCCATTAATAATGCCATACATGTGTCAAATATTTGGATTGTCCAAATAATTTTGACCTCGGTGCCTTTGGTTCATTTTAATGTATTTGCACCTAATTACATTACTTTGGATGAATATTAGTCCAATTTTGGACAAGGATAAATATCTCAATGGATCCATCATTCACATCAGTTAAATTCATCCATATTCATCCATTTTCATCCATAACATGTGTGTAAAAAGTTGCTAAAATCAATTATTGAAATTAAATTGAACCATGGATGGAAGTTATTAACTAATGGTAATTACTACTAGTAGCACTACACCAAAACATGGAAAATATGACTACATAAGTGATTGGTGCTCTAATCCTAAACCACATATATGATTGGCCATGATTACATGACTGCTAGTCCATATGGTCCTATGGTATTTGCCACTAGGACTGTAAAAAATGGGATAGTTGTAAATGTCATTTGCAATTATGTCCTCCATGATTGCAAGATATCTTCAGTGGCCAAAATTTAATTTTCAAATATAATTGTACTTTATTTTGATTAATGTCTTGCTGCCATGTGGTAGCCTAAAATGTATTCAAATTTTCATTAAGCATTTATGAATGGACACATGGCAATCTAGAATAACAAAATTATTTTTCTTACTTAATAATATGATGCCACATGGTAGTCAACTTTTAGTCAAATAATCACACTTGGGACCTAGCCTAGGCCACCTACTAGGCTAGGAGCCCTATGCTAAGCACCTTAGGCTAAGTAACCTAACCTAATTTTAAAAACAACCTAGGTTATACGCTAACCTAGGCTATATGCTAACCAGCCAACCCTCCTCCTAGGAAGGCTACCCCACTAATATTCCCCTAAGAACCTAGGATGACATAGGATGAAGGTAAGAGGATTTGAATCCCTCACCACCACATTTTTTATGTAACAAATGAAGGTATCACAAAGATATAAAGAATCAGTTTTTTTAGCCTAGATTAACCTATGCCTTCTTAAGCTAACCTAAGCCACCCAAGGCCTCCATAGGCTATTTTAAGCAAATTTAGGTCTTCCTAGGCTAAACTTAAGCAACTTAGTCTACCTTGGGGCTACTTAAGCTAAACTAGGCTATTTAAGTTTAACCTAAGTTAAACTAAGTTATATTAGGTTAGATTTGGCAATATTAATTATATTTGGTTAAACTAGGTTATATTAGGCTATACTAAGTTAAACTTGGCAAAAGTAGGTTATTTAGATTAAACTTAGCTATACTTGGCTATATTTGGCTATATTACATTAAACTTGGTTATTAAAACTATACTTAACTAAACTAAATTATATTAGGCAAAATTTGACAAAAGTAAGGTATTTCGATTAAACTTGGCTATACTTTATTATATTAGGCTAAACTTAGCTATACTAAACTACATTTGGCTAAATTATATTATATTAAGCTAAACTTGGCAAAAGTAGGTTATTAATGTTAAACTTAATTATACTTGGTTAAACTTGGCTATACGTAATTATACTTAAATATATTAGGCTAAATTTGGCTATACTAAATTATACCTGATTAAACTAAATTATATTAGTTTGACAAAAGAAATTATTTAGGTTAAACTTGGCTGAACTTGGTTATATTTAGTTATATTTGACTATATTAAGTTACATTTGGATATACTAAATTATACTTGGTTAAACTAAACTAAACTAAACTTAGCAAAAGCAAATTATTTGGTTTAAACTTGGCTATATTTGGCTACAATTGGCTAAACTAAGTTATTTATGGTAAACTTGGTTATATTAAATTAAACTTGGAAAAAGTAAATTTTTAAAGTTAAACTTGGCTAAATTAAGTTATATTTGGCGATACTTAATTATATTAGGCTAAACTTGACTAAATTATGTTATTTAAAATAATGTTGGCTATATTATGCCCACTTTGGCAAAAGTAGGTTATTAGGTTAAACTTGGTTATACTAAACTAAATTTGGCAAACTTTGATAAAATTAATATATTTAGGCAAAAATTGAAAAAATTAAATTATTTATGCAAAACTTGGTAAAATCTGGATATTCAAATTAAAGTAATCAAAACTTCGTTAAATTTGGTTAATTCAAGATATTTAAGCTAATCTATGTTAGTTTAATCTATTTCGATTTAATTTGGTTGGATTGTATTATCTGAAAACAATTAGGGCAAGATTAAGTTATTTGTTGAATTAAATTAAAAAAATATACATAGACTAAATGAAGCTACTTAAACTAAACTTATAAACTAAATTTAACGGAAGTTAATCTTAGAAGTTAAATTGAGAACGTTAAGGTTTAAACCTAGAGATTTAAATTTAATCAACTAAAATTTAGAGGTTAAAGTAGGTTAAACCAAAGCCAAACCTAGGTCAAATGTAGGCCAATTTGTATTGAACTTAATTACATTTTCATATTTATTTAAATTTTTTATAGTTGGTGAAACAATGTTAATTATATTCAATATGATTATTAATTATGTAGTTGTAATTTATAGTCATATAATTACCTATGGTCATATTTATAGTCATGTAATCATATTAATGGTTGTAGTCAAAATAATGATAGCAATTGAAATCCAAATATTATGACATGACTATACTTGGACAGTAGTCATAAGCTATCCTAGTCATGAAAACCATGTCTTGGCATAGTGTAGGTATTTACTTACCATTCCTTAATTATTGGGGGATGAAACCACTTAAGTAATTAGTCCTTAAGGATAAGGTGATTAACATGAGTTTACCAATCAATTAGGAAATGCAATGGAGATTTGGATATAGGCCTGAAATGTAAAAAGAGATGAAGTGTGTGTAGCTTGTAGGGTGCTTGAAAAATGGCATAGGCAACTTGGAAATCATTTATCATGATTACTCTTGTCAAGGAAAATTACACGAGTTTAAATGAATATATTCATGTTATTAGGACCCATTCTTCTTGCAATTATTATTTAATTTTTTTTGAAATATGGTTTGAAAATTGATACCTTGATAAAATATTGTAAATTGTTTACATAGGTCCCCTCATTAAATATTATGTTTTTAGAAATCAAAAGTATGAAATGATGAAAATATGGGATGTAAAGCACAATGTTTGTCTATAACCAATGTTTTATGAGAATTTTTTCAATAGACCTTTACATAATAATATAATGAAACATATTTTTGGGTCATAGTAATTTAAATGATTTCTTACCAAATTGTAAATCATGATTTTAAAAATATTTTCTCTAAATGACCAATCACGTTATGTTATGTCAACTTGATTAACTAAATCACTTTTTATAAGGATTTTTTTTTTTGGAGTTTTTTTATTTTAATAACATGAATGCACCCAAATATAAGGTCCCATATTTTGGTCATTAGGTAAAAATTACAATACAATCAGTTATATAATAAGATTACATTTTCATTTTCAAAATTCAAATATAACTAATATCTAAAGTACGCAAATTAATATTAAGTATTAGTTGTTAGTAGGTTCAATTAGAAGGATGGAAAGGTTGTAATTTATACTAACTTGGTTTATAACATAAGAGGTAACACTAATGAAATGGTATTTAATTGGTCATGACAAGGAATTAATGAAGGCATAAATGTAACAATATAAGTGGTTTACTTTCTTGGGTTACAATGCACACTTTACAAATATTGTTTCGAATCTTAAACACAAAAACCCCATTTTTTCTTTGTATATATTTTTTCCATCAATGTCCAAATGTCCATTATTTGCAATGACTTTGTGGGTGCCAAACATGCACAAGGCCAAAACATGTCTTTCATGACTATGATTGGGTTGCTGTTGTTTAGGACATTCATGACTACATGACTATGTAATCAATTAGAACACATAGTATTTTTAAATGTCTTTACAACTATAGTCATGAAGGACATGTCTTTTACAACTATGACATTTGCAACTACAACCATGAAAATATGGCTAGTAGGTTAATATCCTAGCCTACTAGCCTAAGTTTACACATACAGTCCACTAGGCTAAAAAACTAGCCTACATGCTAGAAATGTAGGTCCTAACCAACCTAGGAATGTAGGTTGACTTATTTAGCGAGCAACCTAGGCTAGGCTAGGTATTTAGGCTAAGCTAGCAACTTAACCTAGCCTAATTAGCCTTATAGGACTAGGTTGTAATTCTGAGGACTTGAACCCCTCAACACCACATTGAGAGATGAAATCCTTAACCATTGCACCAAATGTTTTTACATGAAAAACATTGCCACCATATTATCACAAATTGAAATGGCTTAAATACCTAATTGAGGTACCTAACTAATGACATATAACCTACTTAATAACCTAATAGATACCTTGGTAGGTTCAACCATCTAGCTAAAGTAGGCACCTACCTAGTAGGTAGTATGTACCAAGGTGGGTAATTAATTAATATGTACCTAGGTAGGTATGTATTTACTACCTAGTAGTCAAGGTAAGTATCGAGGTACATATTTCCCTAGGTAGTTGTTTACTAATATTAGTACTTAACCATCTAGCTAAAATAGGTAGCTACTTAGTAGGTACTATGTACCAAGGTGGGTAAATAATTAATATGCCCCTAGGTAGGTATGTACCTACTACTTAGTAGCCAAGATAGGTACCAAGGTACATATTTCCCTAGGTAGCTATTAACTAAGTAGGTAAATAACTAATGTGTATGTACCTAGTTAGGGTAGGTACATACCTACTACCATCTAGTAGTCAATGTAGGTAAATATGTACCAAAGTACATACTCACCTAGGTACTTACTAGTCGCTAGGTACATAATAGGGTACGTATTTACTACCTAATTAGTACATATCTAAAGTAAGTATGTATTAGGGTGAAAACAAGTTAATATGAGCCAATTTTTTTGTAACCATTGTTGAATTTGAAATTACATTGCTATCATTTCATAATACATGCGAACAAATTTTTGAAACTTGGGCATTAAAATATTCATCTTACAATTGTGATACAATCATAAAATTTTGATATTTTTCCAATGACTAAAGGCTTAGAAAAGGAGTCAAAAGCTTATGTAGCAATGTACTATGTCTTAAATTGTCTAGTTTTCAAAAAATAAACAAGGTGTTGATTTATTTATTTATTTTGGTTTAGGTATTTATATATTTAATCCATTTATTTATTTGTATTTTATTATGAAAATAATGCATTGAATGATGTTAAAATATACATGGGCAGACATCACATAATTACATGGATGAAATATATATTTAAATATCATCCAAATGGATTATTATGATATCATGGATGAAATATTGAACTTGATTTTGGCTCAAATTTAAAACCAACTACTTCGATCAAACTTGACCAATAATGTGCACAAACACATTTTTTGTAAAAGTAAGTTGAATGGGAATGCAACAAGGTTGGCAAAGTCTTTTGAGGATTGATGTTACACCCCCAGTGGTTTGTGAAAGTTTTGAGGAACAAGTTGCAAGTGGGAAGCTATGGGTTGGATGTTGAAGGTGTGAACTCAAATTTGTAGATCCAAGTTTGGTTACTATTGGTTTTTGTGTGCATCATGAATAAGTCACAAGATCATCATTATGATGCTCAAGTGAAACAAATAAGCAATGTAATCTAGAACAATTTGAAACACACAAATTCCTAATGATGACGAAAAAGATAATTTGGACTAGGAAATTTTTCTAACCCCCACCCCCCTCAAAGTCCACAAAAAAGAAAAATGTAGGTATAGTGAGTTTGAAAAGAGATACATTCATGAATTAAATAAGAGATGATCTACTCGACTGTTAGAATTGCATGAATTTGGTGCATATAGTTATAAATTTGGTGAAGATGTGGCATCTTTCACAAGCACCTAGTATTAGGCCACTTTGATTGTTGACTTACAAACTCATAAAAAGTTTTGTCCCTTGCTTAGCTAAATTGTCCTAGGAAAAAGATGGTGACAATCTGAGAATTGAAACCAAACAAGGTCCAAAGAGGTCAAGAAGCAAAAAAGGAAATAGTTCTTGCTGCAAAGCAAGGTGTTGTGAAAAAAAATGTGCATCTACTACCAATGATGTTGAAGGTGCCCATATTTAAGACAAACCCTAAATTCTAGTGTTAAATCTACTAGAAGTTTTTCCTACAATGTTGTCCAAGTTAGGATGATATGCATTAATAGATCAAATGTTGTTTCCTAGATGCAAGTTTATCATATAAGTGGATTTTTTGAAATATCAAACTTAAGGCTTTGAAAGTCTTTTTTGTTGGGGGTACAACATGTGCGAAATTTTCTATGTTGCAAGTGGTGATTCTATTGTAGGTGGGAATTGCCAAAAATGGAGAACATACAACACAAGAAAACAAGGTTACCTCTTGAAAAAAAGGCAACCAATGTTAAGGACTTTTGGTATGTAAAAAAGATAATAATAGACATGAGGAAAAGGGTGCATTAGTGTAGAGCTCACAAAGCAAGGAAGGACAAAAATCTTGCTATCAAAGATGAGGTTGTGCCTTAGAATGTGCAGACAATTACCAACAATGATTTTGAAGGTGGGTTGAATCCAAGATATATCCACTAGATGATTATAGAAGATGAAATAAATCATGCTTTATTTATAATGAACCAACTAAAAAATCAAACTCCAAAGTACTAACATATAGTTATGGAAAAATTTATCAATCTTCCTTTAATGAAAGGTTTTCTACCTCCTTACCTTCAAGACATTGCAATCTTGAAACAAAATCAACAAATTATGGTTAATTTAAAAGGACTTACATCTCATCTTGTTGGTGTGTGACAATCTAAGCTTGTCTTGGCAAAAGACATCGTGTGCACACTTGTTGCCTCCTCAAAATCTAGTAGGAACAAGAGGCACATTGTTAAAATCTTGGGTGTTAATAGGTGGAACATTAAGAAGGTTATAGAGAGGCATGTACTTTTAGACATTCAAATGGTTGCATTTTGGTTAATGCACAAATGCCACAAACACACATGTTGCTTACTTGATGTAATCTCAATCCTTGTTCAAAATTGGTGAGAAAAAGACTACCATCTCTTCCTAACATGAAGGATATTGTCAAAAGATGAATTGGGGTGAACTTGTATGAGGCACACCCCACACATTATTTGCAAATGTCATAGGTGAGAGCTACATTTTTGGAAAGTTTCTTGTTTGGTCAAAAATCCTAAATCAAATGTAATTTTATAAAGTCTAGATGATGTTTGATTCAATGGCAAATGTTTTTTTATATGTTTGCTATCTATAGTCATCAAGTCTTCTTACGGATAAGCTCATCATTTCCTTCTAGTGTTGACTGTTTGCTTATAGTGCAAACTGGACTTGTTTATGGTGTTGACTATTTATTTATGGAGCTAACTATCTACTTATGGTGCGGATTAAACTTGCTTATGGTGCCGACTATTTGTTTATGGTGTAGACTAGACTTGCTATGGTGCTGACTATCTATTTATGGTGGTCATTAGCTACTTATGGTGCAAATTGGACTTGCTTATGGGTTAATTGTCTACTTATGGTGAAGATTGGACTTGCTTATGGTGTTGACTAACTACTTATAATGTTTACTATCTACTTATGATGCTTGCTATGTTTTTATAATAATTAGGGTGCTTATTACATATGCACTAGTGATGCTTAAGTTTGTTGATGTTGCTCATTCTATGTTTACAACACGTTCTTTATATGTTTACATTGCTTGGTATATGTTCTTTATGCTTGTTAAATGTTTATAATGCTTACTACTTGCTTATGAAATTACTATATACTCAAGGTGTAACTATCATTTGCTTATGGCTTGCTTATTGTGTGTTTCAAGTGTTCATTGACTATTAAAAGTATTTAGGGTTTGCTTATGGTGCTTTTGGTCTATTTAAAGTGCTCATGGTCTACCACAAGGTGTGGATGATCTGCTTAGGGTGTTCATGGTTTGCCTTTAGCCAAATGTTTATGTTATTTATTTGGATGTGCTCATGGTCTGCCTTGTATTATAATGCATGTTCATATGTCATTAATTACATGTTGAGCAAATGTATTCACATGGTTTACCAAGTTGTAGTGTTATATGGACATGTGGCTATCTTGGTTTACTTTAAATGGTGTTCAATGATGGTGCTTAGAATTTCCCTTGGTTTTCCATAATTCAATGTAGTTCTTATGGTGTTAATTGCATGCTCAAAGCTACTTGTGTGCTAATTATGTGCTTAGAGGTGGCTAATTGTGTGCACATGCTCTGTTTATGTTTAGTTGAATTTTATGGGATGTGTGATGTTTGCTTAAGGTGCTCACATGATTCTTGTCTACTCAAAGGCATGCATGCCTATGTCATTCTACCTTATGGTGCTTAATTGTGGTGCTTAAAGGTGCAGATGTGGTTTATCTTATCTATTGTTTCCTCATCTATTGTTTACTTACTAGTGTAAGTACCCATGGTGTGTTTAAATGGTGTTATCATGTAATGATGTGAAAGATAAAATCAATGAAAGTTTATAAATGTGTGAAGCTTTAGATGAGAGCGCAAAACTATTTTAACAAAAAAAATTCTTTGGACATGTGAAGCTCTTTAAATTGTGACTTGTTAAGTATGACTGGGTTTGAGAGACAATGACCAATGTTGACTATGATGGTTCATGTATGAAGACCAACAAAGATTAAGATGGTGTAAGTCTTTAGTTTAATCTTATCAAATTCCCACCCTTATTTCCACACATGCCATGTCATGCAAAAAAAATTCAATTACTCCTAATAAAGATTGTTTTAAAGAGGTTGTTGTTGGCTCCTATTAGTTTGTTTTCACCCATTACCTAACTAGTACATATTTCAAGTAGGTACATAATAAGTACTTTACTTACACTATGAGAAATCACGTCTATAAAACCACACTACCCGGTAACTAAAACTAAAAAAAAACTCATATACAACTATCTTTTGGGTATTACAACTAATGTGCAACTATCCCCCCTAGAAATATAGTGTATTAATAAATAAATTGCCATGTCACAAAATCAATTAGTTGTATTATAGTTGCAAGTGAGTTGAAAATGGGTTTTCTATATGATAATTTATACACATCATACACAGATATGTAGTCAACCATGTTTGATTTTTTCACGAGTTGTATTGTAATTGCATGTGGCAATTACTTTAGAACTGTTGTAAATGTGCCATTAATGCAAACAATTATGTTGCAATTAGGTACAATGTACATTTATATGATCATGCCACATGTTCACATTTCCACCCCCCATTATGGAATACATTTGCAACTAAGTTTTTATTATGATTCCCATTAATAAAATTAATATAACAACTAGTGCACCACTATTAAAGTACTACTATTGGGTAAAATCATGTTACACTAGACCATTTGCGACAGTTCAAAATCCATTTTTAAAGTCTAAATCTAGTGATTATTTTTTTTAAAAAAAAAATGGTGTTGAAGTTCACATTGCTTTCCATTTCCAAGTTCATACCACCATAATTTAAACCTTTTTTAAAAACCTTTAAAAAATTGAGCCTTGAAAAAGTCAATTCAAATATTGAAATGGATTTCATGAATTTGAACTTTTCATTTTAAATCTTAAAATTTTTTAAAGACTTTTTTCTTGTTTGATTTTTTCATTTGAAGTGTTATGGTACTTCAATGTGTGGTGGTAAAAAGTTGTAGGTTTAGTTTCCAACTCCATTAAAAGAAAAAAATCCATAATAATATTTTTTTTGAAGTAGTTTAGACTAGGGACATTAGATGTACCATCCTTTATAAAGTCCACCTTGGATTGAACATTTATCCTTTTGGTAAAAAAAAATTGGGTTTGAAAGATTAGAATGTAGGTTTCAATTTTTCATCTCACTTTTGCCAAGTTTCTCATATAGATTTGCATACAATGTAACAATACTTAATTCACCCAAAATAATTTTCCATTGGACATCCAAAAAAGTCTATCATAGCATGCTTTTACCCTATTCAACCATGTTATGATGATAATACAACTACTTATAACTTAATAAAGATACATATTCATCAATTATTTATATTTTCATTATATGTGTTTCATTTTGAGTGATTTAAAATGTTATGGGAGCGTTACCTCAGCTTTACAAATCAGTTTGAAATGTAAAGGAAAAGGAATAATGAAAAAATAACAAGAAGAGAAATAAGCTTTCCAACTTACAAAACATAGATTTTCCTCTTTTTTTTTTCTCTTTGGACCCCTCCAACTTTCAAACCTCATAACTTTCTAATGTCTTATTCATTTTAATTGATTTAAAGTGCTATAGGAGCGCCACCTGAAGTTCTACAAATCATCTTTGAACTTTAATAACAATAGAACAACATAAGAGGATTATTTTAAGTGTTCAAGAACTGGCTTTTGTAGCATTTAGTGGTTTTTTTTTGAGTTTTTGACCCCCTCTACTTTGGGGGACCATAACTTTCTCAATTCTATTCCATTTTTGACGATTTTTAGTGCCCCAAAAGCGCCAATAAGAGGGTTCAAGTTTTGTTTGAACACCAAAAAAAATGGAGCCTTCCCCTTAGTTCTAGCCTGCCTTGAACACTTAGATATTATAGTCGCAACTCAATTGCAACTAAAAACCAACTAAAAGATTTAACCATATGCTTTGTTTTTGAATCCCATGTTACAACCTATATAAAAAAGGCTTGTTATTTCATGTTCTCACATTAAAATAAAAATGCCATTTTGGGATGAACTTAGTCTTGTGCTTTCCTACCTACTTACCTACCTATGTAATATGTAGGTATGTAGGTTTTAAGACCTACCAACCTACCTACTTATGGGTATGTACGACCTACCTAATTACTAAAATAGATATTTATATTTACTTATTTATTCCAAAATATAATTAATATGCCATGTGTTAGATTTTAATAGATGGATGACAATCAACAACGTTAACATGACATCATGGGTGCAATTATAATGGAGTTACATAGTAATTGAAAACTAATTGTTTTGATTGAGTTACAATTGAATTGTAATGAATTGCACTGTATATACAATGAGTTGCAACTATGCAACTCATGTAACATTTTCATTAGCACTCATAATGTATAAATATAGTGAATTATAAGTGTGCTCTGCAATTCAAGAATTGAGTTGCAAGGTTAATTGCAAAAGACCCCTTTTTTCGTAGTGTTAATAAGTACCTATGAATAGGTACATATTATCTAGCTAATGGCTATTAGCTAGGTATTTAAAATAGGTACTTAACTAGTATGTATTTAACTAAGGTACTACCTACTTAGGTAGTACCTAAAGTAAATACATACTAAATTATTAGAAGATTTACAATCAAGTTAGTGAAGTTGAAGTTTATTTAATATTTAAAACTATCATATACATGTGCCCACATAATCTAAATCCAATCATACAACTTGCAAAGTAATCTTGCTAATAAAGCTACATGAAACTAAGGTCTCTAAAAGAAATTTCAAATTCTAATCACTTGAAAATAAAGTTGCATCCAATCTTTTAAATTTTTGATGTGGGGTACAGAAGCACTAAGTGTATTTTTTGTGGCAAATTTTTGCCATCTTTTGAAAAATATTTTGGAAAAGAAATTATGTCACAAATTCCCTGTTCTCTTGAAAAACATTCGCCAAAAAATGAAAACATTACTCAAAAATCATCAAATTTTTACACAATAAGAAAGGGTGCTTAAGATTTTCTACTTTCACTTTTTAATATAGCCAAATTTGGCTAAATATACTCATGGATGATCACCACTTGACCAACATCAAAAAATTTGGGGGAAAAAACACTGTAATGACACCAATGGTGATGCATGAAATCTTTAATCTACCATAAACACATCGAAGTCCACAATTTCAGAAATCAGACAATTGAATCCCATGATCTTTAGTATGTCTTGGTCCATTGTCTAAATTAACCTTAATGCAATGAAATGAAGACAATGGCGTATCCTAGATCATTAATGGAGCATATTATGCATCCCAATCTACTAAGTCCCACTCAACATGTGTCCCAGGGTGAGTTACATCCTGCCAAATCATGAGGCCTGTATAATTGTTCCGAATAGTATACCAAATTACTAAGTTTAAGGCTTGGTTAAAATCATGTTTTTGTTATCTAAATACATGAATTTATGCAAGTCTAATGTGTAACATCGGACACTATTTCTCTTCTCATGATGGTCTCAGGGATTCAACTTACACTCTTCCCTTTCACAAACCAAGTAACCAAATAAACTAGAGCTGTAAATCCAAGGTTTGGTATGTGGAAACAAGGCAAAAGAAAAGGCCCCCAAATTTGGAATGCCAGCAGTAACCTTGACAAATATATACAATAATACTGAGTCCGTTGAGCACTGAGTGAGATGGTCAAGAGACAATGACAACAATGCCTGGTAATCATAGGGTGACGTGGCTGGCTTGCACTAAAGCTTTGTCTTTGGAGGTGGGTCCTTTGAGGGTCATTGATTCACAGGACATTAAGCTTGATGCCTCGACAACAGACACATACATGCGAAGTGGGTTGGAACTTGAAACTCCGTCCTAAAGAGACCAAATAAGAGCTTCTCAGAAGACTAGTTTGACCTACATGCAATCGTGGAGATGCTCATGAGAAAGATTGGCAAGGGTGAGGCTTGAGCCCCACATAATTCTGACAATATTTTGATGAACCACAACAAAGGATTCAACTGAAAGTAACATAACACATCCACTATCAACTAGTTTGGCATATAATATTACCCCTTTAACTCTCATACCCACCTAGTCCAACTATTAACACCAATACTTTATAATCAAATACCTACCAAACTAGTCTAGTCCTTCACCATTACCTATGTATCATGTTATACATACAAGCCAACAAACAAGATACTTGGCCAACATTGGTATATGCACTTTACAAAATTATCACTCCATGGGAGGGAAAATGTAATGACCAAAACTAAAATGAATCCATCTTAGCCAAGTGCACCCCTTGCAAAACATGTGAATCCTAATATACAAGCTATAGACGACTGTTGCATATGGCTCTCTCATGACTACCCTTAAGACAATTACCCATATTGAAGGTAAACCCTCAGATATGCAGCAGCTGGATGGAATAAAAGTATGGTAACTCTGAAATGTTTGGTACTTGGGTAGAGGAATTAAAGGGGTAGAAGAAAAATTTCACGCTATCTGGTAGGTTATATGTTTATCCTACACCAGTGTTTGGTGGTTACTTAGTTTGAAGAGTTAGAACCACCAGTTCCAGTTAGTAAAAATCAAACCAGAACCAGGTCTGATTTTTGGAATCAGTTCCAGAATCAGAACTAGAATGTCTATCTCTGAAGAAAGGGATTCCCAGTTCCATTTATGTGTGGAACCAAAAATGATATTTTTGAATCTTTTTGGGAAAAAGACAAGAACCAAGGGCTAACCAGAAGTTAACTAGCAGTTAACTGGCAGTTCATGTGTGGGTTGCCTAGAACTAGACTGAAGTTGGGTCTGATTTTCATAAACAGAAATCCAAATTTTTTTAAAGAACCACACCCAAAGCTGAATTCCCCATTTCATTTATGTGTGAAATTGAAACCAAAATTGTTTTAATTTATTTTTCAGAACCGGAACCCTGAAGAACTGCACAATACAGGTATGTACCATGAGTGTCCAGTTGGAAGACCTGGAAGACCGGCAACACAACACAGCTACACCCATTTATACTCAACTTATTGCAGCGGACATTCTGAACATACTTCAACTAATGAGATACAATCCCTAGATGGAATCCAAGCAGTTGCAACTGATTCTAAGTAGGCCGAGGGCACTTACAGTGGGGATTAATCAAAATACTCTAAATATATCCATCCATGCCTCTATTTAGGCCCCTCTTCCAGTATTTACTGCATTTGACATACAGTGTTAATTATTTCCTCATCCAGATTCCCCACACATAAACACGAAAGAATTGATATTAAGTGAGAAATTATTTTAAATGTCACACCCTCTGCGGCCATAACTATGGCCAACCAATAAAAAGTAGCAATTTTCTTGTACTTGAGCTGCTTTGGAGATCATTTTATCTTTGCATTTACAGGTCCAAACTTAATTTTAGAGTATGTGAAGTACTTCATCCAAAGTACTGTGTACTTGCCATCATACTAATGCCAGTGAAGATGCTCAAGGACTTGAGACTAAGAACCAAAGACACCCCTGAAATCTAGACATTCTGATTCAATATGTCAAATTTGAACATCCACATAGATAGAATTATTAGAGATGGGGTTCAATTTGTTTGTTCTGTTGTGAACGTGCACTGTCAACAAAGAAAGAGAGAATTGTCTTATGCAATCCACTTATCTGGCACACTGATTGAAACAACAAACTTCACATATGGGTGACCTTGGTTTCTTCGGATTGGATTTAAAGCTTTTGTCTTCCCTCTGCCTTTACAAAAAAAAAGTAAAAACACCATGAGAATCACACTCAAAGACTAGACTGCATACAAATGCAAAGTATTTGCCTATGTTCCTACAGTAACAGGGTGGTACTAAAGTTTTGTACTAACATCTTCTACAAATGTTCAAGAGGAAATTGATTCCGATATGGTTTGCTATATGACATTCTTATTGTACTTGGCAGATCTTTGAGAGTAAGGCTTGGAAATTGGAGAGTTCTTGGTTTTGATATTGAATTAAATTGATTTTCGGTTTGAGCTTGTTTATTTGGGATGTTCAAGTAAAAATTATGACATGTCCTATACATTTTGTTGGACTTCAAATGTGTCTTCAATATTGTTTGGGTTGCAAACAATCATGTGCCAGTCACCTATTCATAATACGTGATTGAGGAACCACTACTGAACATTGTAAGGGCAAGAAATTTACACTGGTCCATGGGAAGATGTTTGGGTGCCATTCAATCTTGAACACATATCCACAGCTAATCCAGAGTGGCGTGAAAGAAAAATAAAGGAACTACACAAAACAAAACAGAACAGAACAAGGGAGTAAGGTGTCATCCTCTGTAACCTAGAAATTTGAGCTTAGTCTGTAGTAAGTACAGATAGACAAGGTAACTGGAACTAATGATGGTATATTTACCTGCGTTGGGCAGTTATTTGAATTTTTAAAGAACCACTGGTTCTCAGTTTTAAAATATTTCAGAATCAATGAACTTCTAGTTCTGGTTCTTTGGAAAAAATCGGAATCAAAGAACTGCCAGTCCTGGTTATTTCAAAGACCTTAAAGAACCTGTGGTTTTCATGAAAGAACCTGTAAAGAACTGGTGGATTTTAGAGCTAGTTATTTGATTTTTTCAATTTTTAAGAACCATGTTTACATACCAGAAATGGTTATTTGATTTTTTGAGAATCACAGTTATGGGTCCAGAGAACCATCCTGATACCCACTGAGATCAGTTCCTGCTTATGGTACCCGCCCAATACTGAATTTATGTGCTTTTCAATAGAACCATTTTCTGGGGCTCACAACTCTGGAGCTTGTTCTCTACCATTAGCCTACCAGAATTCCATATCTGCTTTTGCATTAAATTGGTTCCTCAATGAGAAGGTAGGGTGGTTGTGCCAACCCTCTCCTAGAGGTTTGACCCATAGGTGACACATGGATTTTAGTGACTTCACTACCCTCAGCATAGTTGGGTTGTTTGACATAAATAACTATAGCACGGGCTCAGCGGTGAATTAAACCAACAACCATTTTCAAGGTGACCATGAATTCCAACCACTTGGCCTGTTGACTTAGACTCCAGATGAAGACATGTAGATTCCTTTCCTTGCAGTTGTGAGTGCTTGCTTGCAAGCCATTGCTTTCCAAAAACACTTTGTTTGTTAGGGGAGGGAAGAAGTAGAGGATGGCTTAATAGGTAATACCCCATCATGTAGCTGCATGATTACATAGTGAACAAGGTTGGTGCAATACCCTAAAGCTCAAAAGCAAATAATGGTGCATGTCTGTGTTTTGACTCAGCACAATCTGGATACAAGTGTTTACCACATGTCTACTCTCTCATGGTCATAGTGTGTAGGGCCCCTTAACGAGCAAACCATCCCTCTCTGGAGAATCTGTACTACTTTCTCACCTAGAGTGTAAGAAGCGGGGTTTTATCTGAAGGAAACGTTTTACATGCACAAAAGAGTTCAAGCACAACCCGGCACATTGAAATGGCACTTGGAAGTCATCAAACATGTAGTCGCTGCTTATAGAGTGATGTCATTTGATGTTATGTTCATTCATCCATATCCATCCAGTATTTTGTGTTGGTGCTAGGTTGGCTATGTGCTGTGTTCAATTTCTTTAAATTACTCTCTATTGGATCGACTTATGTATCAAGTGGAATTGAGCTCTAGATTGTGGACATAGATGCTTAGACATCAGTTAGTTGAAATATTGTTATATGCCTTGATTGGGTATACCTATTGTCCTTTCTGTACAGGGTAACAGCCTCAAAGTGGGGCATTTCTGAAATAGGCACTCCTTGATGGAAGTGTCCCTTGGCTCCACCTAGGGTGGGCGTTTATTGCAGCAACGCTCCGCTCCAAGGTCGTTACCCAACATAGTGCACTAGCGGAAATTATTTTATGCTGATACCCAGTGGGTATCTCCCCTCCCCCTCTCCCCTCCCCC
>Ga0209208_10004971_pt1 | contig 18636 bp, 7 predicted proteins | sample S1TSphfallax_3_FD_187694 | JGI IMG/M metagenome (GOLD analysis project Ga0209208, IMG submission 187694) | Host-associated microbial communities from peat moss isolated from Minnesota, USA - S1T2_Fd - Sphagnum fallax MG (SPAdes) (version 2) | ecosystem: Host-associated > Plants > Peat moss >... | reverse complement strand
TGTGGAACCTTATTTTTCTTTCCGAAACCGGCTGTGTCGAATAATGTCCCACGATGAGGAGCCCTATCTTTTCAAAGTGGAAGTTCGCTCGTGTTATTACCCGTCTGGTGCACCACTGACATGCTCCCAAGTCACGGGGTGAAACCAACTTGAAGGTTTCACAAAGTCAAGTTGCGGAAAGTTGAGACTTGGAGGCACACTCCCGGCTTCCAACTTTAGAAAGGGGTAGAGGGTCGAGTTGGGAGCCCAGGGATTAGACTAGGAAAAGGTATTAGTTGATCAAGCACAAATCTGCATCAAAACAAACCACCCACGTGGTTAGTTCACATTGCGGGACACCCTTGGGTGTTGGAACAAGCCACGGGCACTTCGGACCACAAGACACACCACGGCCCGGACTCGGGAGTATGCCCCCACCATACTCCCTATAGTATTATTTGCGACACCCCGCTGAGGCTACATCCAAATGGCTCTTTTTCCCGGGACTCCCAAGTTGGAGTCCCGAAATTGTCCCGGGTGGAGTCCTGGGACTTTGCGAGTTCATAACTCCCGATTGCGAAGTCTGATCGCAACAAGGTCTCAACCAAACTTGTAGCCCTCGTCGCAATCTTTCCAACGACATATCGCACTCTCAATTTAGACGTCGGGAAGAGGTTGATTCCCGACTTTTAGTGGTCGGGAGTTTGACTCCCAGCCCTTCTTTTGCCCATAACTTGGGTTACAGATGTTCCAATGGCCAATGCGAGGCCATTTTCGATATCTACGCTTCAAGACCTTTCCAATGACACTAAGAACACCCCAATGTGAGGTGTTTTGGGCCTTGCTGTTGAGCTCTAAACATTCGGGAGTGTTGGAGGACTCCAAATCCTCACTTTTTCCAAGTGTTGGGCTTCACCCCCACACTTGGCCAAAGTAGGGTTGCGACACTCTCCCCCACTAGAAGAAAGATGTCAATGTCCTCATTGACACATAGAATTTTCTTTCATACAATTGCAATTGCTTTCTTTTGGATCCTTGGCCATTTTGCCAACTTTGTGGCTAGACCTTGTTTCAAGCTAACTTAGGCGTCCCCAAGTTTCCAACACTTTCTTCACAAGTCCAAGAGGGTCTTCTCCGGAACCCTCCACTTTAGCTTCGTCAAAAGACTAACTAGCCTAATTGACGAAGCTCCTCATTTGGGAGGAACTTTTTCCACTCTTCCCCTCATGAGGAACTTAAGTCAAGTCTACTTTTGACCTAAGCTATTTGACACGACTCCTTTCCCTATCTTGCGCCTTAGTCACAACAACCAAGCCTTAACAAAAAGGGTTTGCTTATCAAGGTACGAGAAGCAACACCTAGGTTTACCAAACCCAAGTCCCAAACTACACAATAAAGTACACGCACGGGGTCATGACTTCCCGCGTTGGCCGCCACTACCAACCAACCATCTAGGATGCACTTTTAAGGCATGTGCATGTCCCCGCAAGCTCACCTTGCTTGCCTCCTATTTCGGGGTCAAGTTTCCTCAACCCCAAGGTAGGAGTCCTAACGCGCTCCCAAGTCACGGGGCGAAACCAACTTCATGGCTTCACAAAGTCAAGTTACGGAAGTTGAGACTTGGCGGCACGCTCTCGGCTTCCAACTCTAGAAAGGGGTAGAGGGTCGAGTTGGGAGCCCAGGGATTAGACTAGGAAGAGGTATTAGTTGATCAAGCTTGAATCTACATCAAAACAAACCACCCAAGTGGTTAGTTCACTTTCCGGGACACCCTTTGGTGTTGGGACAAGCCACGGGCACTTCGGACCACAAGACTCACCACGGCCTGGACTCGGGGGATGCCACCACCATCCCCCATATAGTATACTCTGCGACGCTCCGCCGCACCTACATCCAAGTGGCTCTTTTTCCCGGGACTCCCAAGTTGGAGTCCCGAAATCCAACCAAGTGTCCCGGTTCTGGACTCCCGGGACTTTGAGAGGTCATAGCTCCTCGCCCTGACCTTGGATCGCAACGAGGTCTAAACCGAAGTTGTAACCCTCGTCGAGATCTTTCCAACGACGTATCGCACTCCCGAATCGGACATCGAGAGCTGGTCGATTCCCGACTTTTAGTGGTCGGGAGTCAAACTGCCAGTTTGACTCCCGGCCCTTCTTTTGCCCATAACTTGGGCTACAGATGTCCAAATCGAGAATGCGAGGGCATTTTCGATATCTACGTTTCAAGACCTTTCTAATGAAACCAAGAACACCTCAATGCGAGGTGTTTTGCCCCTTGCTGTCGAGCTCTGAACATTCGGGAGTCCCGAAGGACTCCAACTCCCCAACTTTTCCAAGTGTTGGGCTTCACCCCCACACTTGGCCAAAGTGGGGTTGCGACATAAATAATAGTTTAATTACATCATGTTACACACCCATGTTGGCCCACCCAAATTCAATGCTTTGTTTAGTTTAAAAGCCTAGTAAGGTTTTGGGTTTTACCAAAAGAAGCCCAAAGCATTAGGTTTTTTAAAAAAAAATTATTTTCCTATGATACATAGTAGATACCAATGTTGTTGGGTGATTTTTATTTTTTTTATAGAACCTCTTGTTTCGGTTAAATTGGAGGTTCTTGGAGTGGGGTTTGAACCCTAGTTCTTTTCATCTCAAAACTTACACACGTTTCTAGCTTTGACACATTTTCTCTAGGTGTTGTGCCATGTACACATTTCTTTATGTTAGACGATATACAAATAGAAAGTTTTATTTCAAATTAAAATCAGGGTTTACATAGGTATGAAGTTCAGCAACTAATAAAAACAAGGGGTGTGTCACATTATGGCCTTGCCATTTACATTTAAAAGTATCTTTTTAACAAAAAAAAAATTATCGAAATTCAAATATTTCACCATACAAAAGTATAACCTTCCAAAAAATCCTTGAAAAAGAACCAAAATCCTTCAAGACATTATAACTCTATAAATAATTTCAAGTTTCAACATGAGTCAAAATATCATCTTTCAAAAATCCTCATATAAAAATAGACCTACTACCTCTGGGTCAAAATCCCTTAAGCTCTTATACTCTACAATGAATATAAACAAGATATCCTTGCCTATGTTGGTAGGCAAGGCCAACAAAATTGAGCCTGCTTGTCAACTTTTCAAAAACAAAATCAACTCATGTACTTAAAAAACCTATCTCTCTTTTCAAGTATATTATAAAGCAAATTTTTTTTTCAAAAATGAATACTTTTAAAAAAGAAAAATATGAACAATGTTTTTTTAGGCAAGTTTTTTTCCATTTATTGTTCTTTTTCAAAAAAATAACATTCTGTAAAATATTCCCTTTCTAATTGATTAAAATTTTCTTTAAAATTGCCGTATTTCTACACGTTGTTCAAGCAAGTAGCTAGGACATAAAAGGAATTTTAATCAAATTCTACTTTAAAAGTTAGTCTAGAGCCAAACATGGCTAAAATCTCCATGAGAATGATCACCAATGCAACAACATCACAAATTTGGAAAAAATTAAAAATTGAAAAAACACCACACCCACATAAGCAATTATGACATAAGTTGTTTTCAAAATCATCCCCACCCATCACCACAGAGGAGGAAAATTATGGGCCTACTACTACCTACAACGTGTCCACCAACCACAGGTCAAATTGTGGTAGCCAAATTAACTATGGTACAAAGTACCTAGCTAGCTAGCTAGCTAGTAGTACTACTATTGTTGACCAAGTTCCTTTAGTTAAGTTTCTATTGAAGAAAAAAAGAGGGGGGTAGTCTAACTTTTGATGGGCCAGAATTGTTGCACTCAAGTTACCTATTATCTCTAGTGTTGTCCCTACCTACCTATCTCCTTACCTATCTACCTAGGTACCTACCCACTTACCTACCTATTTCCTTATCTATTTATTTACCTACCTACCTACCTCCTTACCTATCTACCTAGGTACCTACTCACTTACCTACCTATCTCCTTAACTATCTACCTAGGTACCTACTCACTTACCTACCTATCTCCTTACCTATCTACCTAAGTACCTACTCACTTGCCTACCTATCTCCTTATCTATCTACATAGGTACTTACTCACTTACCTACCTATTTCCTTATCTATTTACTTACCTACCTACCTCCTTACCTATCTACTTAGGTACCTACTCACTTACCTACCTATCTCCTTACCTATCTACCTAAGTACCTACTCACTTACCTACCTATCTCCTTACCTATCTACCTAGGTACTTACTCACTTACCTACCTATTTCCTTATCTATTTACTTACCTACCTACCTCCTTACCTATCTACCTAGGTACCTACTCACTTACCTACCTATCTCCTTACCTATCTAGTTACTTATCTACCTACCTTCTTACCTATCTACCTAGGTACCGCCTATCTACCTACCTATTATTTTGTGCCTTGTTATGTCCTCCCTATAGCACACACAAGTGGTTGCTCAATGAAAGGGTTATTTTTTGGTGGTGTTGTAGCTCCTTGTATTGAAGATTATCCATGTGTATCCATACCCCCCATTTCTTTCCTTCCTTCCTTGTTTGTTGTGGGTCTCTTGGGTGTGTGTATTATTGTGTGTACTCTCTCACTCTCTCTCTCTCTCTCTCTCTCTAGCTAGTAGCCTAGTGGTACTCTGGGTCATCTCAATTTGTGTCCGATTGCAATTGCAGGTCCTGGAGCTTGAACAACAAACTAAAACTGCAGGAGGACCTTCTCTGAATCATGTTAAGAAGATTCAGAGCTAGACTTGCTATTTTGAAGCTAGACTTCTTGGGTGGTTGGTGTTTTTGTTAATCTCTGAGTCTGGTGGAGGACCTTCTCTGAATCATGTTAAAGAAGATTCAGAGAGCCCTGCTACACTTGAGTTGTTTTGAAGCTCTTCTTGGGTGGTTGGTGTTTTTGTTAATCTCCTGAGTCTGGTGTGAGTGAAGAGAGGTTTAAGTGTGGAGAGAAGTACTTTAAAGCTCACTGTTTAGTTGTTGCTTTGCACCAGACTTAGACCTACCTGTGAGGGAGTCCTGGTAGTACTAAGAAGGATGACTCTGTGTCCAGACCCCAGTGTTAACTAGATCATCACATAATATTATCACATAATTTTGGGGTTGTTGTTGTTGTTGTTGTTGTTTCTTCTACCGGTGGAACTCTTCAAATTGATAGTCTGGTAGGGGAAGAAGAAGTGGGGGTTTTGTGTGTGTGTTTGTTTTGTGGTTTTTTGTCCGCGGCCCAGTTTGTATGGATTTGTCGAGGTCGACTTTAGGTAGCAGGCCAGTCGAGGACGACGAAGAAGAGGACGAGGACGAGGATGACTGCGTTGTGACTCATGTGGTGCTCGCGCCGGGCCGCAACACTGTGACCAGATGGAACTCTCCTGCTGCTGCAGGAGAAGGACGAGGAGGAGGAGGCTGCGGTGAAGGTTTGCAAAGATCAGAAGATCCAGAGTGTGCCAGTTCCTTGGCAAGTTTTGTTGGAGTCAAAAAGGAGAGAGCGGAGAATGGAGCACTGTATGTGCTTTTGGAAGTGAATGAGAAACAGGAGCAGGAGGACTCTAAGAAGCAGGAGGAGGGGGATGGATCACAGGCTCAAACTCACGATAAGTGTGTTCAAGAGGAGAATCTTCACTGTGTGGAAGAAAATTTGATGTTGCAGGAGTCATGTGAAGATGATGAGAATCTGCAGGTGCTAATTCAGCAGGAGGAGAAGGAGGAGTGCCTAGAGGAGGAGCCGCAGAAGAAGGAGGAGGAGAATCGGGAGAAGAGGCCTACGGTGGATCTGACGCCCTTCTTGTCCTTCCTGTCTGACTGTATCCGGGAATCCAAGGCTGATCAGACTAGAAGCTGCAGTAGTAAGTCGATTCCCGAAGACGATGATTCCGACGGTGAGGACGTTTTGGGTCGTGGTAGTGGTATCAATTTTGCCGGCTCCGTCACTGCAGGTGGTATGTCAGATTGTAGAATTGTTGAGGAGGAGGAGGAGGAGGAGGGAATTATAGCTGCTGTTGTTACAACAGTTCCGACGGAGGAGGAGAATTTTTTGCATGACGGTGACGATGCCGCTGATCAGGCCGTCGTGGTGGAGCAGCCGTTATATCCTCCTGCTCCTCCTCCTCCTCATGTCCCAGGCGCTGCCTCGCGGGACGTCTCTTCTTCGGAACCAGCAGCAGCAGCAGCAGAAGATGATCATGAAGAAAACATTGCCCGGATCCAAGATTGTGTCGATTGTTATGACGGCTCTGATCATGAAGGCTACAACAATGGCAGAAGCTTCTTGTATGGTGGTTCTGAGGAGGCGGATGATGATGATGATGCCGGGTTTGAGGAAGATGATACTAGAGTTCAAGAAGCAGCTGAGCATCAGGAGCAAGAAGAAGAAGAAGAAGAAGAAGATGAAGTTCAATGTGTGGGAACTGACTCCTCAGAGCAGCAGCAGCAGCAGCAGCTGCAACAACAACAACATGAAGGCAGGGATGAAGATCATGATTCAGCAAAGGAGCAGCAGCAGCAGATTCAGGGAATTAGTCTGGATCATATGGCTCTGCATCAGGCTGTGAGTTCCAATCTTCAAACTTCCTCTTCAAAAGCTGCACCACCTCTGGGAGTTGGAAGAAATCTTTTACAGGCCCGCAGCATGTTTGATTCCTGGTGTGAAATTGATCACATCAAAAAGGCTCAGATTCTAAGTCCAGGCTTGGGAGGAGGAGGAGGAGCTAGAGCTACAGTAAGTTCTGTTGTTGCTGAATTTCAGAAGCCAAGTCAGGTTTTTGAAAGCTCCAATTCAAGGTTCTTGTCAAAAGGTCCACTTGAAGATGATTCTTCTTCTTCTTCACCAGCTTGTAGCTCACAGTATCATACAGTTCTTCCACCAGGCTGGCTTAGGATGATCTCAAAGCCAGGCTCAGAAATTTCCTACATTGATCCTCATGTGAAGAGGAGGAGGACTAGCCAGGACATGAAGCCGCCTCCAGACAAGGCAGCAACAGCAGAAGCAGGACCTGGTGGAGAATCTGCTCTTTGCAGCAGCAGCATTGAAGCTGAGCCAGAGGAGGACATTGTGAGATCCCAGAAATCTAAAGAAGAAGAAGCATTCAACCCAGACATGATGATAGGTATCTCCACAGTGGCAGTGGCAACAACCAAATATTACCATCATCATGATCATCACTTCAAGCCAAACTGCAGAGCTCCTAAGAATAGCTCGTGCACTAAGACCTCCAACCCTCCAAGGAAGGTGCCAGTCATGAAACTCCAGGAATTCAAGTATGTGGAGAGCTGGAAGGGATTGATGCCAACAAATGGCCAAGATCCTGACAAAGAGAGGTACTAAGAAAATCACAAGTCTGCAGCAATTATTTTGCTAGTCTACTCTTTTTGGTGCCAAAATTAGGATTTTCTGCTTCTTCTTCTTCTCTTCACAGTGACCAAGCAAGCACTCACTGTAATAATGTTGAACTCTGTGAACATTCCTAACCTAATGTTGCTGCAGAGGTGGCAGCATTATTGAAGAATTTGTATCACCAATTTTGACATGTAAAGCAACATTGTGTAGTGTGTATAAGGTAGGAAAAATTTAGGGGCTGCAGGCGGGTGTGTGTGTGTGAATTTGAGTAGAGGAGACAGACTTCTGATCATGTAGCAATTATGGCTGCAGGTGGTTTGTGATGTTTTGTGGGAAATTTTTGAGTAGTAGAGGCAGAGCTAGATCAATGTGTAGCAATTATGGCCATGGGGGTTTTGTTAACTAGTAGTCATGTATTGCTTTTCTTGGATTGCAGGCAAAAGGTGATACAGGCCCTTTACACGTTTGAGGAGTTACGGCAAAAACTGAGAGAGGCAGAAGAGCTTCGAGTAGCAAAGGGGAGAGCAGAGGGACTTACATGTTTGAAGAGGCCAGACCTGAAAGCTGCCACTGAGATGAGGTTGAGGGGTTTGCAGGTGAACACCAATGAGTATATTGGGAACGTACCAGGAATTGGTGTCGGGGATCGTTTCTGGTACAGGATTGAGATGGTTGTGATTGGTCTTCACAAGCAGTTAGAAGCTGGCATTGCCTTTATAAGCAAAACAAAAGCACGAGTGCGAGCACGCTCAGGCACTTCAGTGGCCACAAGCATTGTAATGAAACATTGGGGGAACCCATACCGAGATGACATAGATAATGGCGAGTTCATCACATACACTGGCCAAGGAGGGCTCTCAGCCAGATCCAGTACTGCACATTGCATTGCAGACCAGGTGTTGACCAGAGGGAATGAGGCACTGAAGAACAGCTATAAGGGTCACTGGCCCATCCGGGTTATCCGTGGTGACAGGGATAAGAAAAGCCCGACAGGTGAGGTGTACACCTACATTGGTCTTTACCAAATCCTGCACATGAGATATGAGCCTGGGAAAGATGGGAACTTGGTGTACATGTTTGATCTGAAACGTCAAGTAGGTCAGCAACCGCTCCCTATCTGTGCCAGCCCAGAACCTAATAGACGTTATATTGCCAACAAACCAGGTTCAAGCAAATCCATGACTGTAAAGCGAAAATGGGAAGATTTGCCACATGCTGGTGGTGACAATGTTGCAAGCAGTCCCTATAGTTCATCAAGAGGACAATGGGGAATCCCACTAGACTTTTCTAACACAAACCAGACTCTGTATGTGAGAGGATCATCATGATGAACAGGCTGAAGTTTCATGGCAACATTTCCTTATGAAGTGACTTGACCAGTAAAACTGCAGCCCAGTTAGCTTGGATGTCATATGATGACACATCCTCATTATGATCTGGAAATTGATCTCTAGGAAAGAAATTGGTGGTGTCAAAGAAAAAGCTTTCTTTCAAGATGGCAAACATCCACACTTGGCTTGGAAGTTGTGAACTACAAAATTACTCTGCACAAGGAAAACCATCATGAATCAGAAGCAAAAGACTACCTAGTGGCTCATTCCTCATGATGTCAGTAGTATGTATATTGAAGATTCTTTTTGGCGGCATGATGCAGCCGTTACATGGTGTCAATGCACAGACTGCATGACTTGAATGCACAGGTTTGATGAAGCGCAGGTGATTTTTATTTTTCTTAACTGGTGAAAAATAAATTGCCAGATTTGGAGTGGGATTTGGGTCTGGCTACCACTACACTAAGATTTTGGGCGTGTTTTTGAGGCAAGCAAAATTGCAAGATGGCTCCAGAATCTGAGAACTGATCTCCAAGTTTTTGGCTAAACTCAGAGTACAATTAAGACCTACTCTGAGTGTCTAGACCCTGAGACAGGTGTGCTGGCATGTGATTTTGGCTGAGGCACAGTTTCAACTAGTCAGAATCCTTGAAAAAAACACTGGGGTGGGTGCCCAGCTGACAGTTAGAAGTCTTTTTACTTTTAAAATGTGAGCTTCAATACCAGGTCACTTCATGCTAAGAGCAGGTGCACAGGTGCCAACAAGTATGTGGCCCTGCAAAAGAATACTGGAGGAAGAAAAATCAAAACATATCGGTTTGGGTCAGCAGAATGGTTTTGGCTCAGGATGCTGAGGCTGGTAGCAAAGCAAAGCCAAAGACCTGTTGTCCAGGTGGGTTGCTATTAGTAGTAGTCTCCCACCGATTTGCAGTCCCAGTTTTAGTTTTATGGATGGGGTAGGAAGAAGGTGGTAAAATACTAAACTTGGATGTGAGAAATATTGACCTAATTTTGGAAGGATCATGCAGGGAGAGACAACCAAACAGATTCATAAGGTTCCTCCTCATGTGCTTGAAAGTTCTGCCTGGGAACGAACCTGCAAACACACAGAAAAAAATCTAGGTCAGGGTTTTAAGTGCTAAGTAAAACCCAAGGCCACAAGCTTTATCGAAGTAAAGGCCCACATGAGGCAGAGGCACACACAGGTGCAATAATGGTGAAGCTCATGGCCGAGTACTTTAATGTGCATAAAGATCTGTCACACTTTTATTTTGCTGTTTTTTCTCCCATGATACCCTTTGAAATGATTGCTCTTCATGCAGGCAAAATTGTACCTGGTAATTTGCCTTCCTACTACTCTAGCAAAATCAGATGAGGTCTTTACCATCTTGTAAATGATTCTCTTTTTATTTCTGTGTGTATTTTGAGGGATCTCCCTCAGAAGAAGAACCCCGGGCTGAAACGACAAGGGGAGATTCTTATATTTTGATATGTTCCCACATTCCCATGGAGGAAAGGAAAAGAGAAGCCGACTACACACCTAGAGGTTCCCTTACTCGTGGGTTCACCAGAGGTTCAAGAGCACCCTTGGGCGGCTGTCCCTCAAGAGAACTCACAAGTATAGGACTTTCTCCTACAACATAATCACTAGTGTTGGGTGGGTACCAAACACTATTTCAAAATCGACCTAGTTCTTAGTAGAATTTCAAGCAAAGAATTGGCCAATTATATTCTTGGGCATTACCTAAGTTGATACATGAATTTTCAGACATGGGAAGTTCAGATATTCGGTTCATTAAGAACTAGTGATCATTGTGTTGTTATTTGTGTCTTGTGTTCATCATGTTTTGTTATTGCATGGTGTTTCATGTTGTTGTTGCTTTGAGTTTATTATGTTGTTGTTGTTGCCTTGTGTTCATTGTGTTATTTGGTGTTCATTGTGTTGTTTTGTTGCCTCACATTTTGTCATAGGCATAAAAATTATCAAGACAAGTGATGAAAGCATAAGTTTAAGTATAAAGTCAAAATGTGAAACAAAAGGACCAAAACAAGAACGCAAAGGTTAAAACCAATAGCATGAAAGGTTCAAACCAAAATACAAACAAATTTTTTATTGCAATGAAATAAACAAACATAAACACAAAAAACAAAACAAGTTTATAGAACAAGATTGTACTTCAAATTGGTGTTGAATAGACTAAAGGTAATTTTGATTCCTACCTTTATTTATACCCCTTTAGGAACTTAACTCAAAGAAGTTTTTATAAAAAAATTAATGTGCCCGTCGACCAAAAAATCTTTTTAAGAGGCTTCCTAATGACAAATGAACTATGAAATAATTAAGATTTAACTAAAAGTGAATTATAAATGAACTAAGATTTAATTATGAGTTGACTAAAAGTAAGCCAAAAATTAATTAAAAATATATTATGAATTAACTAAAAATAAATTTGAAACTAACTAAAAATAAACTTGAAGTTAACTAATAGTGAATTAAAAGTTAATTAATAATGAATTGGGAATTAATTGGGACTGAGTTAAAAATTAACTATGAATCATGGATGAACATCCATATGAATGAACTTCATTCGTCATGTGAAAATGGTGTATGTGACATATTCATCATGTTGTTATTATTACCTCATGTTCATCATGTTGTTTTCCCTTTTGTGGTTGGTATTACCCTTCCTTATGCATTGTTTTACAATTTGGAGTTTCATTGGAGGTAAAAGAAATTGTTGGGTGCTTACAACTTTAACAACTTTTACACATAAAACATGTTTTTTTCCCCCAAGATTGTGTCATTATTTATTTTGAATTTTTATTTTTTATTGAAAATGATGTGTTGATAATGTGATTAAATTTGATTATGCAAAAATAATCTACAAATTAAAAACATTTATTACACCTTGAAAAAAACCTTGAAACTTTTTCTTTTCATTTTGAAACATTTTTTCACTCAATAAACACCTTGCACTTTTCTTGCATGATGTTTATTATTATGAAAATTGAATTACATTGTATAATTTGTAAGTAGATGTTCTTTCACATTTTGGGTGAAAGCATGATAAAGTAGCCCAAAAAATAACTCTACCATGCAAAAATTGGGGGTTTCAAATAAAAGGTACAACAAATAGATAAAATTTTGAAAATAATGTCAATTTTTTAGGTACATTCTTTCTTAACTATTGTTGGTATTGGTTTCAAAAGAAAAAATGAATTGATTATGTTTTTTCGGTGCACTTGCAAGTACTTGCATTGGACCTTTATTTATTTTTGGCAATTTGAGAAGTAGATTTCAAACACTTGAAAATATATGAATATTTTTGCAAATTTTTTTTTCTTTTTTCCTAGCCTTCAATATTGATGTGATGAACTTTCTAATATGTGTTTTTTTGTCAATGACTTTTTTTTCATAGCTCAATTCATCCCGAACCCTCAAAAACTAAAATAATTTTTGGAGCTACTTTTGGGGTATTTTTTCACATCCAAATGATATGGTACAATTCTTTTTGAGAAATTAAACGAAGGCTAGAGGTGCCAATGAGGAACTCTAAAGGTTTCATTTGATTTGAGATATTAAAGGAAGGTTAGAAGTTTTGAAAACTATTTTTTTTATTTTACAAGTAAAAAACAAAGTAATAAGTAGGGTCAAAATCTTGCTAAATTCACCCATTTGCAAAATTGGAAAGAATGTAATTGTTTAATTTTCTCAACCTTGGTCCATTAACACATTTGAAAAATGGAACCATTTTTTCAAAATGAAACAAGTAGATTAGTCCTAGGGTCATTACTCATTGGTTGTGTTTCCCCCTTCACTCACATGGCATATATTACATAATATAATAGACAATATGTATGTTATTGTCATTGTTTGCATCATAATTTCACAAACTTGCCCCCATGTATATGTGTGTACAAAATTTTAACATGTTCAAGTTTAAATGTTAATGAAGTGTTGATCAACAATTCATTAACATTTAACCTTGAGCACATTATTAAAGTCATTATTAAAATTCTTGGTTTTTCAAACTGGAAATTCTGGTTAAAAAAACCAAATTTCAATAAGGTAAAAAAGACCCCCTATCATTTTGGACAAATTGATTTTAACATGTCTAGTGTGACTAAGGTGGTCTTTTTTACTAGCAAAGTAAAAACCATTTGATTGATTATTTTGACTAGTGAATAATGGAACCATTTGACTAGTCAAATTACTTAAATAATTTCTTTTTTTAATTATTATCAAAAATAGTATAACTTATTTAACTTAGCTTATCCTACCTACCTTAGCCCCCTAAGAATGTGCATAGGTCTTAACTATTAAGAATTGAACCTTTGACCTCCCCAATAATAAACCAAGTCCTTAACCAAAGGACCACACCATCAAAAAGTGTTCACCATTTGTCAAAAAATTTATTTAACATGTTTATTTCAACACATCACTACAAGACTATGAAATACATAGGTAGGTAGGTGGGTGGGTGGTTAAGTAGGTTGTAGAAGGTAATTAATATGTGGGTGGATAAATAGGTAAGTAAGCATGTAATAATTAATAGGTAGGTTGGTAGGTTGTAGTAGGTGGATGGGTGGGTAGGTAAGTTGTAATAGGTGAATAGGTATGTTGTAATAGGTCAGTGGGTGAGTAGGTAAGTACATATGTAGTAATAACATTGGCCATATTGACTAAATGTTTTACTTGATTAAAACTCCATTGGCCATTTTGATCAAGATTGTCATTTTTTTGTTTAATTTGACTAGATGTCCAATTGACAAATAATCAAATATGTCATTTCAACCATGTTGATTGGTCAAAAGATACACATGTCATTCAAACCCCTAGCCTCTAATCAAAATGTACATGTTCATTAACCATTCAATCAACTTGGATTGTTTTGAAAAACCAAGAATTCTAGTAATGAGTGTTGTAAAAACATAAATACATGGAGGGGTCAAGTTTGTTATGAAACCAATCCAATGATCACTAGTTGTTGAGCAATGATTTGAATGTAATCATATCCATGAATGTAAGGTCCAAAGAAAAAAATGAACCATCTCCTTTCATCAAATGTTTTGATTAATGATGATGATTCTATTTTGATTTGTGAGTTGGAAACTTTTGCAAAGAACATTAAGTAAATCATTGGGGTCATTGACTCTTTCATTTCCTTTTAAACAAAATATGATAAAAGAAGAGCCCATAATATGTTAACCTTGATGTTAAATCTTAGATTCAAATGTTTGAAATTGATGTCTTTTTTTATTGGGATCACCATAACCAAAAAAATAAATAAGAAATCTTCATTTCCTATGCTTTTAAAATCTTATAATCATTTTCATCCATTGTTTGAGGCTAAAAGTTTTTTTATTTCCAAAAGTGATGAAGATAGCAATTTGAACATTTTTGAGATGGTGGTCAACATTAGTGAACCTACAAAGGAGCTTTATTAATTGAGAATTATTGAAATTTCAAGAATATCAAGAGGATGCAAAAGATATCAAATGCACTTTGCAATGGTGCAAAAACCATGAAACTATGTTCCCAATAGTTGATTTTTTAGCTAAACGTATATTAGGGATTGTAAGAACTTCTCAAAATTGAAATTGAAAGGATCTTTTCCCTTGTCGGAATTCTACAAATTTGAAGAAATGCCATTTATAATAATCTTGAAAATAAATCTTTGTGAATAAGAACTGGCCAAATGATGCATGGGTGGGTTGTAAGGCTCCTCATAACTTGGTAGAATTGATAGGTTCAATATTAAATTTAAAATAAGAATTAAATGAATTTGAAGATTCATTTGAACAAGATGAATTGAGAGAGGATTAATTTAGTGTTTTTTGTGTCATATATCTTTGAAATGTGATCACATATTTTCTTTAAAATATTAACCTTGTTGATTTGTTTTTGGCTCATGAAAATTTCGAAAAAATGATCATAATCCAAAAATCTACAAATGAAGTTAAAGAACCAACTTAATATAACCAACTAATATAAATGAATTAAGAAGCAATTGAGAGAGAACCGGTCAAGGCATGAAAAAAATAAGATTAAAAAATTGGACATAAAATATGAAAAAATAAAATAAAATTGGAAATTGTCTCAATTTTTTTTTAAATTTAAATCAAAACTGGAACCAACGATTATGAAAAAAAGTTAATAACCACTCAACATTGGTAATCACCTTCGACCATATTCAAGAGAGATTATGAAAACCTTCTTACTCCTTGATAACAACTAGCCTACAAATCACCTTTGAGTCTTGAGTCAAACCGGTGTTGACCGGTTATTGATTTCCTTTCATAACCACCAAGTAGGTTATTTTCTAATAAATCTTTATGTTTGTGAGATAGGTTATCAATATTTTTTTGGGGTGACAATTAGGTCACTAATATTTTTGATAATAATCATTATGCATAAGGGTAAGTTTTCAAATACCCAATTGATAACCATAGTTAACCTATCAATCATACACCAATTAGAGGGTTTTTTTTTTTTAATTTAAAAAATAATGTTCTTTATCATAAAAATGTCTAACCTTTCACGATTGATGCCCTATATGGATGATAACCAGGTCATCCACGTAATTCATTGGATTTTTTGAAAACTCAATTTCAAGCAGTTAGGTTATTAACTAACTGGTTATAAAAAAAACAATAACCAAATCTTGTTACAAATCTGAAGCTTCTCGGAGTTCCTTGGTGACTTTGGCACAAATTATGTTACTTTTAGAAATGCTAAATTATTTTATTTTGTTAAAGAACAGTTTTTTTTTCAAGGAAAATGAAGGATCTTTAGGAATATTCTGGAATTATATTTCAATTTTCGTAACGGAATCTTCAAAACTAATTAATTATTCAGCAGACATTTGCTGAAGCTGCCCCTGAGAAAGGAAAATTCTGTCACAAATTCGCTATTTTTCAAGGAAAAACCTGTAAATTTTTAAGAAAGAAATTAAAAAGAAAATTTTGGCAGTTACTCTTATTTTTTCTTTTTTTTTTTTAGCCAATTTTGTCTGGTAGGTGGTATGGAATCATCCATAAGAAGAATGAGCCATATTTGGCTATAGAGGTCAGACAAGAAAATAATTTCTCTTTAAGAATCCTGCCTGGTTCTTCTAGTGAACAAAATGAAGCTCATAAGGTCAAGCCCCTCAACACTGGCTACAGAAACTCTGTATTTAGGGTTTGGAGTTTAGGGCTTGAATTTTGGGTTGGAGTGAAATGACAGACACCAGCACACCATGAATGAGGGATGGATGGTAAGTGAACAGAAAATACTTTTTCATTGGGTTTCACTTCCCTAGCTAACTTTAGTTACCAATTTTTTTTACTACCTACCCTACTAACCATTAGCTTTTTACCTACATCCATATACTTGTGTTCGTAACCACCTATTGTCCTACCTACCTACCTACCTACCTATCTACCAACCTACCTCTTCCAGGATAGGTTACCAAGGTGAAACCTGAGTTGTCCCATGGACCCGGCTCCATCCTTGCCTGCATGTGAGGTTGAACTATGGTTGGAGATTGGAAGTTTGGAACCCTATTGCAAAAGTGTTTAGTATTTAGGTGCAAATGGGTGTGCTCAATGTGTCTGCAACTAATCTTTGGTGGGTGATAATTTGGAGTAATTTGTTATTATTACAAATTGTTTTAAACATTTTTTTCGTATTGAAATTTTGTCAAACTTAACAAAAACATTTAACAAAAATAGTCAGATTTACTCTCTTCTTTTTTTTTTTAAATCCAAAATTTTCTCAATTTCTTTGTCAAAAAATGGTGAATTTTTTCCCCTAAGAATGCGATCTGAAGCATCCTGGTTGGTTCGATGGATCTCATTGGTACAAAACAAAACAAACAAACTACCTTCCTTCATAGATACATTACACAATTTGAGATGATTTGGTCGAGAATTTATTAGTCAAAAAATACCCATGCATGCCAAATGTTGTTCACACAACTTACAAAACTAAGATGCATTCCATGATTATCAACTATTTATTTAATGTCATTAGAATCATTTATTAGAAATGATTCAGATAATATTTCACATGACCACAAAACATCATGTCCCATTAGACATGACTAGCCAATTTACTTGAATGAAAATGAAATGTTTTTACAAGTAAATGATATGATTTGCAAGCGAATGAAGTGTTTCACATGTCTAATGTGAATCATTCTTACATTTATGGGCATGTGAGTAAAGTTTGCATTTTTTCACTTATAACACTAAATATGACTACACATAAAGTTACGAAAATATGAAGGTTTCAAAGTAGGATTGAGAAATATTATGTATCATTGCCAAAATTATGAACATTGCAAAATACTTATTTTATATATTCATCATGTATCTCACAATCGCACTAGTAATATGGATTCAAATAATTATATAATGTGATAACCTTCTCCTATATCATGTGATAATGTCACATAAAGCACGGTCAAGTAGTAATGACACTAATTTTAAAATTTTAGATTTCATTACAATATATCACAAATGTTGACAAACTCTACTTGAGTTTTTCATTTAATCAAATTTCAAAGTAATAAATAGTAAAAATTACACACATCTCTAGTTGAATGTGTTGGTGTTGAATACAAGATTCATGGTTCAAAAGGGTTGTGTAAATTCTATAAAACTTCCAACCTTAGATTCAATATCATCTCCTTTTAGAAAAAAACCCTCTTCCTACTTCCATCTTCCTACTTTCTACTTTTTGAATGACTTTCTATCAATATGGAGGTATCGGTATAATAAGGTGTTGGAAGCCAACTTGTCATGAAATTCAAGCTCTTCACAATTAACTACATCAACCACATTCAGTATGGTTTAACAGAAGACCAAGTGACGTTCCCCAATTTAAATAGTCGGAAATGTCAAGTGTGTACTTAACAATTCATTGAATGCTAAATCAAGGTCCATAACAACACTATACATCAAATTGTCCTAGAGACAAAAATGTAAGAAAAGGGCAACGATTCTTCATTGGAAATTGCAAAAAAGATGCGAGAAAAGGCTGAACAAAGTTTTGGTAGAAAGCAAAAAGCAAATTGACCCAATTGAAAAACACTCAGTTCCATGGGCTATCATGCGTTGGTTGAGCATGGCTTTGATGCTTGACTCCACGTAGTCAGATTAACTACTAACTTCCCTCTCCATAGATACTCATTCCGGTACCCTATCAAATGAAACAATTAGCTGGTTTCTGTGTTGTTGCTTAAGATAAGAGCATTGGAATTCATCTGAAGCAAATTTTGGATGGTCCTGGATTCAGATTTTCTTTGTCACACCAGAGCAAAGCTGACACCATGTGATGTTGTTTTTATGAAGACAAAGCGCACTTTGGTTTGGGTTAGTAGCAACATGTGCTCCTTATTATAAAGCTGATTTTAAAGACTTACAGGATCAATGTCTGTGATGAGGATGGTTGTGGTTAGTCCGAGATCCAAGACTGGCCTGGTGTAATAACTTTTGGAACTCTGGTAAGCTTATCCGTCCATCTCGGTCTGTGTCTGCTTCATCAAGTAGTATTGATACTGAGCTTTTAAGTCCCATTGCCTGTATGAATCCCATCAAAAGCTTCCATAAACATCATGGAAATTGAGGAAAACTATCCACCCACCAATTGTTTGTTTTTGTCAATTTTCTGATGTAGCCTTGAAAGTGGTGATCATCCATAGGAAGATTAAGCCAAATTTGAGTATCAAAGAGGTATGAAAGTGAAAAATATTAAACATCCTTCCTTTTTTTTGGCTACCTACTTGAACCCAAGGATAGAAATCTGGTGATTTTTCTCAGATTCTTTTTTGAATTCTGGTGATTGCAAATCCCAAAAATCATTCATTGTTTCATTTTCAAGCTTTAGTTTCACTTTTTGGCAAAATTTGAGAACTGAAAGAAAGGTCTACTTCCTACACACCCAACAAGTTGAATAACTTTCTCAATTATCTCAAACATAGTAGTTGCCTCACAAGCTGGAC
>Ga0209208_10004970_pt1 | contig 18638 bp, 13 predicted proteins | sample S1TSphfallax_3_FD_187694 | JGI IMG/M metagenome (GOLD analysis project Ga0209208, IMG submission 187694) | Host-associated microbial communities from peat moss isolated from Minnesota, USA - S1T2_Fd - Sphagnum fallax MG (SPAdes) (version 2) | ecosystem: Host-associated > Plants > Peat moss >... | reverse complement strand
AACTCCCGTCCCACTCAGCGCAATCGTCTGCGGCGAACCCGTCGCGTTGTCCTTCACATCCACCGTCGCCGTATACGCCGCCGCCGCCGCCGGCTTGAACTCGAGCGTGATCGCGCAGCTCGCCCCAACGGCAATGGTCGCCGCGCAGTTGTTCGTCTCTCCAAAATCCGCAGGATTGGCCCCCGCCAGCGCAATCGCCACACCGGTCAGCGAACCCGTTCCGCTGTTGGTCAGGGTCACCGTCTTCGCCGCGGTCGCCGTCCCCTCTGTCTCGCTTCCAAACGCGACACTGGTCGCGCTCAACGTCGCCTTCGGCACCGGAACATACCCCGTCCCAGTCAGCGCAATCGTCTGCGGCGAACCCGTCGCGTTGTCCTTCACGTCCACCGTCGCCGAGTACGCCGCCGCCCCAGCCGGCTTGAACTCGAGCGTAATCGTGCAGCTTGCCCCAGCCGCAATCGCCGCCGCGCAGTTGTTCGTCTCTACAAAATCCGCAGGATTGGCCCCTGCCAGCGTAATGGCCACTCCGGTCAACGAAGCCGTGCCGCTGTTGGTCAACGTCACGGTCTTCGCCGCGCTTGCCGTTCCCTCCGCTTGATTCGCAAATGCCTCGCTGGTCGCGCTCAGCGTCGCCTTCGGCGTGGGAACGTAGCCGGTTCCGGTCAGCGCGATCGTCTGCGGCGAACCTGTCGCGTTGTCCTTGATCGAAACGGTCGCCGCATACGCCGCCGCCCCAGCCGGAATGAACTTGAGCTGGATAACGCAGCTTGCGTTCACCGCAATCGTCGCCGCGCAGTTCGTGCTCTTCACAAAATCGGACGGATTGGTCCCGGCGACGGAGATCGCAACTCCGGTCAGCGACGCTGTACCGCTGTTGGTCAAGGTCACCGACTTCAATGCGCTCGCGGTCCCCTCCGCCTGCTCTCCAAATGCCACACTGCTTGCGCTCAGCGTCACCTTGGGCGCGGCCGCAATTCCGGTTCCCGTCAAAGCGATCTTCTGGGGTGAACCCGTCGCGTTGTCCTTGATTGAAACCGTCGCCGCGTACGCCGCCGCAGCCGCCGGCTTGAACTCCAACGTGATCGTGCAGGCGCCTTTCGCAGCCAAGCCGGTCCCGCAGTTGCTCGTCTCCACAAAGTCCGTGGGATTGGTCCCGGCCAGCGTAATCGCAATTCCCGTCAGCGCCGCCGTCCCGCTGTTGGTCAAGGTCACCGTCTTCGCCGCGCTCAGTGTGCCGGTCGTCTGGCTGCCGAACGCCACGCTCGTAGAGCTCAAAGTCGCCGCCGGCGTCGCCGCTATCCCCGTCCCCGTCAAAGCGATGGTCTGCGGCGAACCCGTCGCGTTGTCCTTCACGTCCACCGTCGCCGTGTACGACGCCACCGCAGTCGGCTTGAACTCCAGCGTAATGGTGCAACTCGCGCCAACGGCCACCGTCGCCGCGCAGTTGTTCGCCTCCACAAAGCCGGTTGGATTGGCTCCCACCACAGAAATCGCCACGCCGGTCAGAGAAGCCGTTCCGCTATTCGTCAGCGTGACGGTCTTCGCCGCGCTCGTCGTCCCGTCCGCCTGCGAGCCAAACGCTTCGCTCGTCGCGCTCAGCGTCACCTTCGCCGCCCCAGTCACGCCCGGCCAGTTGTTCACCAGATTGTTGGCGTTCACGCTGCCTAATCCCGAGGCGCGGTCATACCCTGTTCCCGCCGCGAAGCCCGACAAAATCCCGTACTGGTCGCCCTCCGACGTGACCGTGCAATTCAGCGTGCCGTTGTAGCAGGGCATGGCGTTGGTATCGGTCGTAATATCGTTGAAAATGCAAGCCGCGCCCGCACCCTCCGCCGAATTGCAACCCGAAAGCGTCTCTTTTGCCGCCAGCGCATAAAGCGTAGGATTGACGTTGCCCTGCCCCGAACCCGCTTTCTGGTTGATCAGCGCCTGAATCCCAGCCATCGACGGAGCCGCGGCCGAAGTTCCCCCAACCGCAAGGTACACAGCATCGTCCGAGTTCGAGTAGTCGCACGTTCCGTCCGGGCTCGCGTCTGTGTCGCAGATCAGATAGAAACTGCCCCGCGCGCCGTCCCCTGAGAACAGCGAAACATCCGGTATATCCCGCTTTCCGTCCGCCGGAACACCCGTCCCCTTTTGCCAACTCGGCTTCGGGTACCCGCCCGAGCAGTTCCCCGTGCTCGCGTCCACCGTGGTGCAATTGCTCTCGCCCCCACCGCCGGCCACCAGCGTCACGAACGATGAGTTGCTCGCGTTGTTGCAGACAGCTTCCGAGTCAATGGCGCAAGTGTCGTTCCAAACCGTCTCCGGCACGGACTTCAGCAGCGAAGCGCCCGTTGTTGCGTTATTGTTCATAGACCAATAAGTCGAGAAGCTGTTGTCGCCGGTCACGAAGCTGTAGTCGGACAGGTCCGTGCCACCCACCGCGACGTTATACGGAGTGGAAGCGATACCGCTCACCTGCAGGCCGTATTGCGCCGCCTCTGGCGTGCTTCCCGTGTTCTGGTCGCATCCGGCCGAACCCGTGTCGCCCGACGACACAAACACCGTAATCCCTTCTCCGGCCGCCTGCGACCAGAGCTGGTTGAAGAACACATTGCCGCTGGCGCCCAAGCCCTGCTCGCACGCCCCATAGCTCATGCTGGCAACCGTAGCCACCTTGTTGTCCACAATGTACTGGGCAGACAGTTCCACGCCGGCAGACGCATTGGTGCTCGCCGACGTCACGAACTTGATCGTCGCCTCCTTGGCCACCGCGCCCGACCACTCCACGTCCAGGTCCGACTCTTCCTCATCGTCGGTGTTGGTTCCAGGATCGGCCCCATTGGTCACAATCACCGGAGCCTTCGCCGGCAGTCCAAACGCCGAGCGGAATGCCGCAATGTCAGTGAGTTTGATGTCCGTCTGCCCCACGATCCCAATGGTTTGCCCCGCGCCCGTGATCCCCGCATTCCAGAGCGGCGTCACGTTGTACTGCGTCGCCCAATCCGTCGGTCCAAACCCGTACAGCTCCTCGCCCTGATAGCTCAAACTGAACTGCGGCGTTACCTTCGCCTCTCCCGCGTGCCGTACCACCGGGCCCAGCGTCCGATGCATCGCCTTCAAACCGAAGTTGTTCAAAGACACCACGCCGCCTACAACCGGCTCCAGCGCCGCCGGAATCTGCGGATCGGACGCATTGGCCCAATGCTCCTCCGTGCGCCCCTGCGGTCCCTGCCTCGCATCCCCACCCGCCGGTACCGCAAACTTGTGAATCGCCGTGTGAAACGCCTCGCGAACCTGCCCCGCCGTGCCGCTGAACTCGATCGTTCCCCGGCCGAGTGAAACCCCGGCAACGGCAAACCCATGCCCGCTCAACCACCGCGTGACCTGCTCCACATCCTGGTCCGATGGCCCAAACTGCGCGCCGAACTCCTCCGGAGACAGCCACCGCCGATAATTCGCCGACTGCGGATCCTGCTGCTCCGCCAGCAGTTTTTCGAGCGCCGCATTCTGCTCCGGGCTGCGCTTGAGCACCAGCAGCATACGGTCCATCGCCAGCCCATCCGGAGCCGCGCCGCGGTCGTACTCGGGCCGCGCCAGCGGGTGCGTATTCCCGCGCAGCACTACGCGCTGCGCTTCGTTCACCTCGGCCACGATCCGCGAAGGCGTAGCTCCAACCTGAGCTCCCGCAAGAGGAGCCAATAGACCTGCACCCAACAGCAATCCCCAGCAAGAAAGCGTCGCCCGCGCCGGTTTGGACCGCAATCCGAACAAAATGCGAAATGAACGATACAGAAACATCGGTAAACTCCCAGCCACGCATCCTCATGTGGAACACCGGCTCTATCTGTATAGCGCAAATCCGGCGTTTCCGGGCGAAGTTTTTTCCCATTCGACTCTATGCGCCCTGACCCTTTTGTGGCAGAAACTTCCGAGAAATCCCGGCGTCCCATGGCCTTGCCGCACCCAAAAAGATAGCCAGCGCAGACGCTGGCTATCTCATGCTGGGGATGAATCGCTTGGAAAGGGCTTTACTTGCCAAACACTTTCTTCACATCGCCGACTTTTCTTTCAATCGTGCCGTCGATGCGTTCGGCCGTGCCTTCATCCTCGAGCTCCGGGTTGTTGGTCAGGTGGCCGATCTTTTCCTTGATCGCGCCCTTCACTTCGTGAGCCTTGCCCTCCACGCGATCGTGGGTGCTCGTGGTGGGTTCCGTCGACGTTGACATATGGGTTCTCCTTGGGTCCATCCTTGCGGAAGGAAATTTGAATGGTGCTCGGAAACCGTGCCCCTGCGCGAAATGCCGCACAGTGCTTTTCAAGCTATTCCTGCAGCCGCACCGGAGTTGTTCCATTGTGAGCAGCGGCAGTTTTTTCCCATACCTCGAACCCCTCGGCCAGCCGTCCAAGCCACGCCGCCGAGTCAAATCCCCTCACCCATCGAAACGTAGTCGCGCAACTGCTCCATCTCCCGCCGGTACGCCTCGCGCTCCTTGTCCTCGGCCTGGAAGCTGTGCCCGGCCGGCTCCGCCGCGCCCACCGCCGCCTCCAGCTTCTCCAGTCTGTCTACGCGCTCCGCCAGCGCAATCAACGCATCGGAAAGCGGATCCTTCACCTCATGCGGATCGGTAATCAGCACTCGTTCGCCATTCCGGTAAATAATGTGCGCCGGCACGCCCACCACCGTCGAGTTGGGCGGCACATCGCGCAGCACCACCGACCCCGCTCCGACCCGCGAGTTTGCGCCGATGGTGATGTCCCCGAGCACGTTGGCGTTGTTGCCCACAAAAACGCAGTCCCCAAGCGTCGGATGGCGCTTGCCGGAGCCTGCTTTCGCGCCGCTCTTGGCGCTTCCGGTGCCGCCCAGCGTCACACCCTGGTAGAGCGTCACATCGTTGCCGACCACCGCCGTTTCGCCAATCACCACGCCCATCCCGTGGTCGATCAACAGCCGCCGCCCCAGCACCGCCGCCGGGTGAATTTCCACCCCCGTCCAGAATCGCGTCACCTGCGACAGAATCCGCGCCGTCAGCCGCCATCCCCGCAGCCACAGCCAGTGATGCACCCGATGCGCCCAGACGGCATGGAGCCCCGGCGAACACAGCAACACCTGCATCCCCGACTGCGCCGCGGGATCGCGTTGCATCACCGAATCGATATCCTCGCGAATCCGCTCCAGCCATTCCACTTGGAGTCCTTATCGCCAACCACTATGAAGATGAGCGTTCAGGCTTTGTGAAAGGGCACGACTTCCGTCGTGCCGATAAAGCCAATCGAAGGAACAGGGCCTTAGCCCCTGAACAGACTCTCCCGGCGATCGGATGCCAGCTTCGAGCCGCCCGCCATTGCCCTGCCTCAATCGCCCTACGAGCGTGAGTATGAAAAGCAAATCGCCTCTGCTTTTCACACTCACACTTCACACTCACACTAGCCCTTGATCGGCTGGGCCTGCAGCGCCGTCACTTCCGCGCGGATCGACTCGAACAGCACGCTCGACAAGTACCGCTCGCCAAAGCTGGGGATGATCGTGACGATCCGCTTGCCCTTGCTCTCCGGCCGCGCCGCCACCTTCAGCGCCGCAAACACCGCCGCGCCCGAAGAGATGCCCACGAACAGACCCTCTTCCAGAGGTAGCCGCTTGGCCGTCGCCACCGCTTCGTCGTTGGAAACGGTAATGATCTCGTCGATCAGCCCGGTATTCAGAATCGAAGGCACAAACCCCGCCCCAATCCCCTGAATCTTGTGCGGACCCGGCTTCCCTCCGCTCAGCACCGGGCTGTCGCTCGGCTCAACCGCGATCACCTGGATCGCCGGATTCTTCTCCTTCAGATACGTCGCCGTCCCGGTCAGCGTACCGCCCGTCCCCACGGCGGAGATGAAAATGTCGATCTCGCCGCCGGTATCCGCCCAGATCTCCGGCCCGGTCGTCGTGTAGTGGATCGCCGGATTGGCCGGATTGTCGAACTGGCGCAGAATGTACCCATTCGGCGTCTCCGCCAGAATCTCATCCGCCTTGGCGATCGCCCCCTTCATCCCGTTCGGCCCCGGCGTCAGCACCAGCTCCGCGCCAAAGCTGCGCAGCACAATCCGCCGCTCCAGGCTCATCGTCTCCGGCATGGTCAGGATCAGCTTGTACCCCTTCACCGCCGCGATAAACGCCAGGCCGATGCCCGTGTTGCCGCTGGTCGGCTCAATCAGAATCGTCTTTCCAGGCGTGATCTTGCCCTCATGCTCGGCCGCCTCCACCATGGCCAGCCCAATGCGGTCCTTCACGCTGCTCATCGGGTTCTGGCTTTCCAGCTTGACGACCACCTCGCCCGGCAGCCCCTCGGTTACGCGGTTCAACCGCACCAGCGGAGTCTTCCCAATCAGCTCCGTCACACTCGCTGCAATCCGCGTCGCGGCCTTCGTCGCAACCGCTTCCTGTTCCAATACGCTCATGGTCCTCACCTCGTCTTTTCGGCAAATTCGGCTAACACACATCGAATACACTTTTGGATGCGATGGGCTGAACCGGAGATTGGCGCATTTGCGGGAGGCTTGGATCGGGATCGCGGAAGTTCAGAGTAGGGAAGCTGAAATCGGCGCAGAGAAGCCTCGGCATAAGCACCAAACCGGTACTAGCGACATCGAGGCATGGCCAAAGACTACGCCCTGCGAGGCAAATCGCGCAAGCAGAGCTTGAAATGCGAGCCTCCCGCTGCCAGATGATCCACGCCGCGGAAGGCTCGCCATTGCGATTGAACTACTCCAGTTCTCCAATAAACACCCCAAACGCCGGCAGCTCGATGCTATTCACCATCGTTGCGTCCGCCCCGCCCGGCGTCTTCAGCAGCGTCTTCAGTCTGCTCCCCGTCACGCCCGCGCTCAAATCCACCGTCTGCGGGTCAGCGGTGAAGTTCGTCGCCACCACCACCTGCTTCCCGGCGCCCTTGCGCAGCCAGCTCAGCACCTTCATGTTGCCGGTATCCAGCATCACATTTTCGCCGGAAATAAACGCAGGATTGGTCTTCTTCAGCCGGATGAGCGCCTCGTACCAGTGCAGCAGCGAACTCGGATCGGCCTCTTCCGCCTTCACGTTAATCTCCGCCTTGCTCGGCGGCACCGGCAACCACGGCTTCACATCCGAGAACCCCGCATACGTCGAGTCGTCCCACTGCATCGGCGTTCGCTCGCCGTCGCGCCCCTTGTCCTTCGGCCAGCCCGTAATGCCCACCGGGTCTTTCACTTCCTCTTTGCGCGTAGGAGGCGTCGTCTTCATCCCCAGTTCGCCGCCGTAATAAAACAGCGCTGTCCCCTTGCTGGCAAAGAGAATTGTCGAAATCACCCGCTCGATATCCGTGTCATGCACCCCATCGCCGTACCGGGCGTCGATGCGCGGATTGTCGTGGTTGTCGAAGACCAGCAGCGGAATATTCCCGTCGATCTTCGTCTCCACATCCGTCAGCTTGCTGCGAAAAGTCGCCACGTCGAGCTTGTTGATGAAGCCCACCTGCGTATCCATCGGCAGCTCGAACTCCGGCTTCTCTTTCGTGCCGTACAGGTTGAGCAGGTCCTGGATGGTCGGCACATACGTCTCGCCGATCATCACCCGCTTGCCTGGAAACGTCGTCGCCGGAATCGCGTCCTCCACCTTGCGGATATGCTGGACGACTTTGTACACCTCGGGCAGGTTGTTGGTCATCTTGTCGTCGAGCGCGATGTCGCCATAGGAGTTCAGATAGGTCTTGCCGTCCTTGTCCTTGAGCTCCGCGTCGTCCCGCCATTGCGGGTCCTCAAACAGCGTCGTAATCGCGTCGAATCGGAAGCCGGCCACGCCCTTCTTCATCCAAAAATTCAGTATGTCGTCGAAGGCCTTCTCCACCGCCGGGTTGGTCCAGTTGAAATCCGGCTGCTGGATATAGAACTTGTGGTAGTAGTACTGCCGCGTCTTCTCGTCCCACTCCCACGCCGAGTGGCCAAAGTCCGACTGCCAGTTGTTCGGCGGCTCGCCTTTATCGGTCGCCGTCTCGCCCTTGCCGTCCTTCCACACATACCAGTCCCGCTTGGGATTGGTCCGCGAACTGCGCGACTCGATAAACCACGGATGCTTGTCCGAGGAGTGGTTCATCACCATGTCCATGAGGATGCGGATCTTGTGCTTCTTCGCCTCCGCCACCAGACGGTCGAAGTCCGCCATCGTCCCGTACTGCGGATCGATCCCCTCATAGTCCGAAATGTCGTAGCCGAAATCCACCTGCGGCGACGGGTAGCAGGGCGAGATCCAGATCGCGTCCACGCCCAGCTTTTCGAGGTAATCGAGCCGGCTCGCGATCCCGTTCAAATCGCCAATCCCGTCCCCGTTCGAATCCTGAAAGCTGCGCGGGTAAATCTCGTAGATGACCGCGTTCTTCCACCAGTTTTCAAGATTTCCAGCAGAGGAGCCGGCAGCCATGGTGTGCGTTGCGGAAGGCTTGGAGCCGGCCGTTTGGCCCAACCCCACTTGCGCGGCCAGGCCCAGACAAAGAGCCCCAGCCCATACGAAACTACGACCTGCCGCGAGGAGTGCGGTGAGGTGCTTGGATTGCATTGGATTTTCCTCCGAATTGTCGCCCGCCGCTCGATTCCCCGGCCGCAGTGTGACTGAGACAAACTAACGCATTTCGCCCCGAAGTGTATACAGATTTATCCGGGTCTCAGCGCGGAAAAAGCGTACAGAGGAGCCGGGGGAGTCGCGCGTCTAGGGCCGGCCGACCGTATCCGCCAGGTAAACGGTTCCCGGCGTAGCCCCGAAAACTATGGCGTACCTTGCCAACAGCGGGCTACCTATGAGCGCGTCGTAATGATCGCTTGCGGCCAGACCCTCCCCCGAATCCATGACCGAAACATCCGGGACCGAGATTTGAATCCCGCCCAACGAAATCGATCCGGGCAGCCCATGAAGAAAGCTGCTCTCTCCGCCTACGCCAAGATTCTCGCCCCTGCTCCATCCCGTCAAATGCTCCAGCGAGCGCTCGGAGGAGAATTTGGAGTAGAGCATCAGACCCCTATCGCTTCCAGTGTCGAGAACGACACGCGCATCGCCGCAATCCTTTTCGCCTATCGCGATCCGCGCCGAGACAGCGGGCAGTTGGGAGCTTTCATCCACTGGCAGTTCCAGGATTCGGGCATCAGCCGCAAACGAGAACGATTCCTTTTCGAAAATCGTTACTTTGCTACTCGCGTAATCGACGACGGTAGGATTCGCCCGAAGCACGTCGTAACCGATAATGCCTGCGATCCTGACGCCCATCGCCGCGCCCACGCGGGATAGACTGGCAGCAAACATGTCTCCCTTGACGAGCGTATTTCGGCCAAACTTCAGGTGTAAAGATCGAACCACCATTACGCCCTTGGCGTTTGCCTCTCCGAACCCGGAAACCTCGACTCCGGGCGCAGAAGTTAGCTTGAATTGAAGCCTGTCGGACTCGTCGGAGTTTAGCAGCGTCCTCTGAGCTCCAGAATCGACCATGAAGAGTTCGCCCTTGAATCCGTCGATGTCGAGCCTAAGGAAAGGAATGCCGTGAAAGAAGCAGACGGGGATTGCGAGTCTTGGATGTCCCCGCCAAATTCCGGTCTCCCGGGCAGGGACAACGCCGGCGGAGACTGGAGGCGTTAACGCGTGTGCATCCATCGTGATAGCTGAGAACAAAAGAAGCGCAGGCATCCAGTTTTTCCGCCGACTGAATGGCGTGAGGCGAATTAGGCTCTCGGTCTCTAGCATTCTCCACCTTCGAACGGAGGGGAATATGGCTGCCATACTCCCCTCTGAACTCTTAATAATATTGGATAGGCTTACTCGGAGGCGGAACCGCAGTTAAGTTGAGGGTGGCATCGCCCCCGTTCACATTGCCAGTTGAGTTGCTTGTCAGCACGGTCGTAAATGTAAATGCACCGCCGCTTCCATTCGACTGAATTGGAAGCCCCCCGGTGCTGGTCAGCGTCATCGTCGACGTCGTCTTTGCGGCAACTTTCTGCACCCGACTCTCGAGAGCAGCACTATTCTTCAGATTGAAGCTGTACACGGCGTCGCCTGAGTTAACCGGCGCAATTGCTGCAGCGACCTGGGTAAGACCAAGAGTGATCGAAGACGTATAGCCTTGATCCGTCTCTACGGAAAGAGTCGTTGTCGGTGTTGACGAGGTTGTGGCAGTGAAGGAAGACGGCGCGCTAACTGAGATTACATAAGAGCCGTCCTCAACTGTGGAAAGATCGCTGACTCCCACCGTGTGTGCAACGGCGTTTGGCACGATGGTTACTGTCGTTCCCACCGTTACAGTACACGCGCCCTGAGTGGGGCCTGCAACCGGACATGCGGCCTGTGTGGTGACAGTGGTCTGACTTACATGGCATCCGGAAAGCCAGAAGCATGCCGGCAATGCGAATGCGGCTAGGCGTAGAGACAATCGAGTCATCTGCTCCTCCGAAAATGAATTGTCTTACTGCCATATTGTCTACTCCGAAAAAGGGGGGGGGCATGTCAAGCCCTAAGGCGAAAGTTCCTTTAGTCACAAGCAATCGACTTCGACTCTTTCGAGGAGTTGCTACGAGTCAGGCGACACAGCCTTGTCCGTCTTCCCCAGCCGGTCGAAGTCCACTCCGAACTTCGGCTCCTTGCGCGTCCCCTGAATATGAATCGGGACATCCGTTCCCGCCCCATTCTTTTTGAGGTAATGGTCCAGCGGCGCCAGCAGCAATCCCTTCCACCCGCCCACCACGGCTGAAACCTCCGCGTCCAGCATGGCATCGCCCTCAAAACTCAGCGCCCCGCCCCGCAATCCGTAACTCCCATGCGCCAGAATCTTCGCCCCCGGCACCGCATACACCAGATCCGGCAACCGCAACGATCCGTTCGCCAGTTGAAAATGCCCGCTCACATCCGAAAGGATCGTCGCCGGGTCGGTCGTCTTCACCTCGTCCGGCTTACCCTCGCCGCGCAGACTCAGCTCCGCAATCCGCCCCTGCATCGTCGCATTGTTGAACCGCGCCTGGCTCAGGTGAAACTCCCCGTCCAGTTGCAACCGCTCGAACACGGCCTCTTGCGCACCCAACGGATTCGGCGGCAGATGAAACTTCGTCCTGAGCGTCAGATTCCCGGTCATAAACGGCCTCTCCACATCCGCCGCAATCGCCAATATGTCGTCGATCCGCCCCCGATCCATCGTCACGTCAAGCGCAATGTCGTGCCCGTGGACTCCGGTGGCCGCTCCCGCCTCTTCCGCGCGCAGCACATCGCCCGTCGCCACAAAATGCGTATGCCCCAGCGTCGCGTCCACCGGCTCCAAATGCGTGTCGCCGTTCGTCCCATCCACAATCGCATGAAATCGTGTCGAGAGCGGAACGCCGTCGCCCTTATGCACTCGCTCCAGCCGGAAATCCGGCGTCTGCGTCTGCCCATCCACCTCAATCCACCGCAGCGTCCCGGCATAATGCCCCGTCGAGGAAAGCATCCCCGCAATCCCCTTGATCGTGCTCAGGTCCGCATGGTCGAAGCTGTAATCCCCATCGACGGGCAAGTTCCCCGGCTCGCCCGGCGACCATGGCCCAAAGTGCCCCGTCGAGTGAATCGTACCGATCGGCTTGGCATTCACCATATCCACATCGAAGCTCACCGGCCCGCCCTTGCCATCCGGAATAAGCGTGATCTTCTTCAACTCAAAACCCAGCGGCGGTTTGCGAGGTTTACCCGGTTCCGGCCGCCGCTCCAGTATCAACTGCGCCTGCTCGCATTCCACCTTGTGAATCTGAATCCGCGGCATCTGGAAAAAACTCGAACTTGGATTCGGCTGCCCGGCTTCCGTCGTCGCTCCTTTCAAGTCGAAGTGCGGGCGATCCTCTTTCGGCGGCAGCAGCACCCGTACTCCGGCCACATGGATTACCGAAACTTCGATCGGCTTGCCGGGCAATATCTTCCACGAAGCATGAAACTTCAACTTGTCGACAAGAATCCACGGTTGGCTAAGCCAGGGCTCGGTAGATCCGGCGTCAGCAACTGCCGGCTGGGGCAGCCATATACGCAACCCGCGCCCTTCGACCCAAAAGCCGTCGAGAAGGGATGCGCTCAGGCTATCCAGCTCGACTTTGGCGTGAAATCGCTTCTCGAGCGTATCCACCAGGCTCGCCCGCAACATGGGCGCAGCCCGATGCAGCAAAATATCCCCAGTCACCACCAGTGCGGCTGCCAGCACCAGCAGCACCCCGCCCGTCCAAAGCAACCACCGCCCAGTCCGGCTCATGCGCCGCTTGCCCCCAGGCCCTCGTCCTGCTATGGTCTCAGTTCCCGCAGACTGATCGCCAATTGGATCGCTCATCCGATCGCCCACCTGGTCGCTCATTCCTCAGCCTTCCAGCTCGTCCCCTCAATTTGCCCTTTTGAACGCCAAAGCCAGCACCCAAACCAGCATCCTGATAGGACGCAGGTCAGTACCGATTGGCTGCTTTTCTTACCCGCGCCGAATGGCCAATTTGCGCTCGAATCTGGCACTAAGGATTGGGCGGGGTTCACCACGATGCGCTACATTGAGACGACGGACTTCGCTCTCCAACTCCGCACCCGCAAAGGCAATCGAATGAAATCGCTTCCCAGCCTCAATCGCCGCGACCTCGTCTCCTGGGCCGGCGGCACACTCGCCGCGGCGGCCATCCCCGCCGTCGCCGCGGCACCGTCCGCGGAAGCTCAGGGCGCGCCTGCCGCCTCGGCCAGCCCTTTCAACGTCCGCAATTTCGGCGCAACCGGCGACGGCAAGACCCTCGACAGCCCAGCCATCAATCGCGCTATCGAGGCCGCCGGCGCGGCCGGCGGCGGAACCGTTTATTTCCCCGCCGGCGTCTACGCCAGTTACTCTATCCGGCTCAAGAGTCACATCACTCTCTATCTCGATCAGGGCGCGACCATCCTCGCCGAATCCACCCCGCACGAGGGGCTGACTTCCGGCGGATACGATGCCGCCGAGCCGCAAGGACCGTGGGAGCCTTTTCAGGATTACGGCCATAATCACTGGCATAACTCGCTCATCTGGGGCGAAGGATTGCACGACTTTGCCATACTCGGCCAGGGACTTATCTGGGGCAAAGGCCTCAGCCGAGGCTGGGACGGCGAAAAAGAGCGCCCGCTGAGCGGCAAACCGGGGGTCGGCAACAAAGCCATCGCGCTCAAAAACTGCTACAACGTGACCCTGCGCGATTTCTCCATCCTCGAAGGCGGCTGGTTCGGCATCCTCGCCACCGGCGTCGATAACCTCACCATCGACAACCTCATCATCGACACCATTCGCGACGGCATGGATATCGACTGCTGCAAGAACGTGCGCGTCTCCAACTGCACCGTCAACTCCCCCTGGGACGACGGCATCTGCCCCAAGAGCAGCTACGCCCTCGGCTACGCGCGCATCACGGAAAATGTCACCATCGTCAACTGCATGGTCACCGGCGATTACCAGATCGGCAGCGTCATCGACGGCACCTGGAAAAAGTTCCCCCCAGAGCAAAAGGTCTCCCGCAACGGCCGCATCAAATTCGGCACGGAATCGAACGGCGGCTTCCGCAATATCGCCGTGTCGAACTGCGTCTTCGATAGCTGCCACGGCTTTGCCCTCGAGTCCGAAGACGGGGCAATCTGCGAAGACATCACGGTGACCAACTTATCCATGCGCGGCTGCGTCAGCTCGCCCTTCTTCATTCGCCTCGGCTCCCGGATGCGCGGCCCGAAGGCCGCCAAAATGGGATATATCCGCCGCCTGCTCATCAGTAACATCTCCAGCTCCGGCGCAGGCCAACTTCCATCTATCTTCAGCGGCGTCCCAGGCTACGCCATCGAAGACGTGAAGATAAGCGGCGTCTATCTCCACCAGATAGGCGGAGCAGGCGCAGAGTTAGCTGCGCTCGACCCTCCCGAGAAAGAAAAAGAGTATCCCGACCCTGGCATGTTCGGTGCCATTCCGGCCAGCGGGATCTTTTTCCGCCACCTGCTTAATCTGGAGGTGAGCAACGTCGAGATCGCCACCGAGTCGCCAGACGCCCGCCCCGCCTTCTGGCTCAAAGACGTGGACGGCGCGGATTTCTTCCGCATTCGCGTCCCGCGCGCCTCCTCCGCCTTCGATCTGAAGAACGTGAAGGATTTCCGCGTCTTCGGCAGCCAGTTCGTCGCCGACGCCTCCGCAAACTCCATCGAAAGCCGAACAATCTAGCGGAAAATCCCGCAGCGGTGTCTAACGTAGCTATGGATGTGACCAAACCGGAAACGCCCTCCGCCCTGTCCGGCGAATACCTCTCTGCCGTATCGAGGTATAGGCTGAGAATCGGCCCTATGCGCAAATTCGGACTGCCGCTTCTTCTCCTCTTCGCCGCATCGCTCGCGCCCGCCGTTTCCGGCGCAAGCGCCAGGGCTTTGCCGCCTGCCGCGAATGCCTCCAAAGCCAACGCCGCGCTGCTGCCTTCCGACTTCTCCGGCTGGCAAGCTGCGGCGCCGCCCACAACGCTCAAAGACGCCGCGCAGGCCGACCCGGCAAACGCCGCGGCCCTCAAGGAATACGGCTTCACCGACGGTTCCCTCGCCGCCTACCAGCGCAACGGCGAAACGCTCACCGTCAAGGCCCTCCGCTTTGGCGATGCCAGCGGCGCCTACGGCACCTACACCTATTACCGGCACGACGGCTGGCCCAGGGAAGAGATCGGCACCGGCGCCACCTCCGACCACAACCGCGTCCTCTTCTGGATCGGCAACGTCTGCGTCGACGCAACCTTCTCGCACATCTCCACCATGTCCGGCGCCGAGTTGCGCGACCTGGCCTCCGCCATTCCCATTCCCGCCGGCAACAAATCCCTCGCTCCGCCCATCCTCGGCAACCTGCCGCAAAAGGACATGGACCCCCAGACCACCCACTACGCCCTCGGCCCAGCCGGTTACGCCGGCTCCGGCGGAGTGCTGCCGCCCGCGCTGGTTGGCTTCGATCGCGGCGCGGAGACGGCCACGGCAACCTACAAACTGCGCTCCGGCCCGGCCACGCTGACGGTCATCAACTACCCCACGCCGCAGATCGCCGCCGCGCAGGCCAAGGCGATCGCCGATTATCTGCGGGCCGGCAACACTCCTCAGCATCCCTTCACCAAGCCGCTGCTCGACTCGAACCCCACCGTCCTCGAGGTGCGCCGCAGCGGACCGCTGGTGGCCCTCATCAGCGGCGACCCCATTCAGGACGAGGGACGCAAACTGCTCGCGAGCGTCCATTTCGACGCCGACATGTCCCCCATCCCCGGCGGCGGCGACACGGACGTGCAGAAGACGGTGAAGCTGTTCATCGGCATCATCACCCTGGTGGTGGTCATGTTCGTCGCCGCGCTGATGCTGGCGCTTTTCCTCGGCGGCGGCCGCGCGCTCTACCGTTTCGTGCGGGGCAAACCGATCTCGACCGTCTATGACGAGGAGTTCACCAGCCTCGATCTTCGCGAATAGGATTGCGACGAGGATGGCGTCCGGCAGATTTTGCCCTGACGCCGCCCCAACCCCCCTGCTGTCCAGCCAGAGATTTCCGATGGCCTTGCCTCCGTTGGAATGATTCTCCCTGCGGAGACGGCTGCTCGAGATTTCGGGCGGCCGGTTCCGGTTTGTCGGTTTCCGGAATCCATCCCGCGCCAGCCATCGTCCGCGCGGCTTTACGCGTATCCCATCTCCCTGTAAAATGGCAACTGGGCCATCGCATTCAGGCCGACGTAGCTCAGTTGGTAGAGCAACTGATTCGTAATCAGTAGGTCACCGGTTCAACTCCGGTCGTCGGCTCCAGCAAAATTCCCCACCTCGCCGCCGAAACTCCCGTTGGTCCGCCACTTTTGCGGATCGCGATCTTCCGATTGCCGGGGGAGGTCTTTCGCGAGGGAACAGGCGGGCGCTTGATGTCGGTCCGCCACCTGCGACGGTCCTCCTAATCTCCCAGCAATCCGGTACGCTCAAGATGGATCGATTGCGGGGTCGCATCGGGTGGAAACAGCGAGTCGGGGCCCGGATCGTTCGCCGGCGGAGCCACCGTGCGGCTGTCGATCGGCAGCGTATCGGCGTGTTCGGCCGCCCACCTTGCGGCGAGCCCGTTGAGCGGGCTTCGAGTGTTGTACTCCTGATAGGCGATCATTCTGCCAATGCGCACCACCAGGTCGTCCAGACCCTCCGAAGCCGCCCAAAAGTCGCCGATGCACACCGTCGCATCGTCGAAATTCGGATGAAAAACCGGCGTGATCATGCGGCACTGAGGGGCGCGCCGCGGATAATCCAGCGACAGATTGATTTCGAGCACATGCGTGTCTCGCTCCAGAATCTCCCCGGCGGCGTTCACATAAAGACCCTTAAGGGAGTAGGTGAAGCGGTAAAACTCCGGCGGCATCCCGGCCGTGCCCGCGATCTGAATCGGCGGCCAGCCGGCAAATCGCTTCAGGAGCAGCTCGTGATCGATCTTAAGCCTTCGAACGCGCGGAGACGCCATGCTGGCTCCTTTTCCCTAAAGCCCGTGCAGGTTTCTAACGATGGTAAACGCCGACACCAGCACCAGACACGCCTGAAGCAGAGGTTCAGGCACCTGGGGCCACGCGAACTCATCGCGCCTCAAGGCTCGCCAGTAGCTCGCGGCCAGAAAGACCGCGATCCAGGGAAGCAGAATCACCAGCAAGGCGTTCCAGTGAAGGGCTTCGCCCAGACGCCCATGGAGCAGCGCCGCGACCGCTCGCGTGCCGCCGCAACCGGGACACTGGATGTGCAGAAACAGGAAAACCGGGCACCGTGGATAAAAGCCGCTCTGGGCCGGCGGAAAGCGCCAAAGCAAGCATGCGCCAGCAACGGCGCTCAAGGCGCCAACCTGAGCGAGGACTCTCCGCCCCGCGTAGCTCATGCGGCCATATACCCCAGGCGATCCGCTTTCTTACGGCGATTGATGTCGTTGAAGTAATACTGGAAGTAAATGGTCGCAAAGAAGAAGGTCATGACTCCGCTCAGCGAAACTCCCATCGGTTCGGCCGTGTTGTAGTGATCTTCGATCGAGCTCTTCAGCACAAATCGGCCTACGATGACCAGCACGGCGTAGACCAGCTGCAGCACTCCCGCCGAAGCATTCTTGGGCTGGTGGTTGAAGGAAGTCCAGAAGCTGTTGAAAAAAATCATCAGGAACACCGCGGCGGAAGCGATGTACCAGAAGATCGCCTTGCTCTCCGGCTCGACTTTCTTGATAAATGCGCTTTCCACGATGTTCCACGCCACGCTGAACGTCCCGCAGGTGATTACCTCAAAAAGCAGCACCAGACCCCAATGCAAGTTGGGTGGGTCGGGATATTCCGGCATGGCCGGCATGGCTGGGGCTGGCGGCATATACGTCGGCACGGGGATGGTCCCGATAATTTCGGAAACCAAGCGCGGCTCGGTCATGCCTTCGCTGCGAGCCAGGTCGGTCGCCGCAATGTTGCCCGAGAGGACATAGCGTTGCAGGTCTGCGAGCGTGTAGGGGCCGAATTCCTGCCCGTCCCGAATGACGAAGTAGTTCACAGAGAGCCTCCAGAATGAGACAAACCAGATTTAGACAAATGCAATGCCGTCGTTGTCCTCATTGACGACACAAGCCTCGACGATAGCCCATATCCAACTGACGATCGAACCCGCGAAACAAGTCAACAGAGAGACGCAAAGCTGGATGATGGCCTTCGTAGTGTAACCGGCGTAGAAGTTGTGGCCGCCGAAGGCGCCGAGAAAGATCGCCAGGAGCACGAAAACCACGCGGCTCTTTCTTGGCAGGTAAGGGCTCGCGGCAGGCGGCATGTAGCCGCCGAACGTTGGGTAGGCCGGCGGATACGGCGTATACCCGCCGCCCGCGAACCTCGCCGGCGGCGGGGGCGGCGGAACGACTCCCTCGGGCATCGGCGGCGGAGGCGCGGCCGCGGGCGCCGGCGGAGGAGCCGGAGCGGCAGGCGTCCGCAGATTCAGAACCGAATGCGCCGAGGGTGCCGGCTGAGCCGCTGGGTGGCCAGCAGCGGTCAGATCCCCAGGGGAGACGCTGATTTTGGCTTCCTCGACGGGCGCGTTCGAGCATCCAAAGACTGTACAACCTCCATTCTCAGCAAGGCAATCGCTGTGATGAAACGTGCCGCAGCCGGGGCAAGACACCGCTTCTTCGCCGGGTTCGAACTCCGCTCGGCAGTAGGGGCAGGTTCCAGACATTAGCGCTGCCTCTCCTGGTACTTAAACCCATATCGCCCCAGTTGAATCGCGGCTCCGCTCTCCAGCACGCGCGTGCCGCGGACCGGCTGCCCGGAGACGTATGCGGGACCGCTTGCCACCAGATGCACACGCGATCCCTTGAGCTGCAACACCGCGTGGTGGGGCAGGATTTCCGCGTCTTTGAAGAGGTAGATATCGCAGCTTTGCGAGCTGCCCATGGCGGTCTGGGGCTTGTACAGAATGAATTGCTTACCCGCCAGCGGTCCGGCGGTCACATACAGCCAGCGGTCTTTGAGAGCGCTTTCGACCAGACCCATCGCCACGCCGGTCGCCAGTCCCAGCAGGCTAAAGCCCACCGCGCGGCTGGTCGCTCCGCCATGGGTCGCAAAGGCGATCGGGTCGAAGATCAGCCCTCCGAGCCCCGCGCCCACCGCGCCGCCCAGCACTCCGT
>Ga0209208_10004969_pt1 | contig 18638 bp, 7 predicted proteins | sample S1TSphfallax_3_FD_187694 | JGI IMG/M metagenome (GOLD analysis project Ga0209208, IMG submission 187694) | Host-associated microbial communities from peat moss isolated from Minnesota, USA - S1T2_Fd - Sphagnum fallax MG (SPAdes) (version 2) | ecosystem: Host-associated > Plants > Peat moss >... | reverse complement strand
ATGATGTTTCTTAAGTTACATTTTTTTTTTTTAATTTTGAAAAAGGGACTCACATATATTATTTATATTATCATAAAAATAACATATTTATAAAGAAAAACCATATGTTTATTTTTTGGTTTAGGGGGGACTTTAAAACTCGTGTATTAAATTCAGTCATAATATTTATTTAGTCCTTAACTAATTATAAATGGACTCATAGATCTTGGGTTATTAAATTATTTGTTTGACAGTACTTTGCCACAAGTTGTATGATCAAAATGGAGATTAAAATTCTTATTAAGGATGTCATTATTAATGAAAGTGAGCATTTTAATATTTTTTTGGAAGGTTAGAATTCATAAGTACTTTTCAATATGTACTTTTTAATTTTGATTCAAGTGTTTTCATTGAATGTGTCTTATAATGTATTTTAAAAAATGTACAACACATAGTTCTTGCAAAAACTTAATTTGTAATTGCAAAACTCATTTTAAAGGTGATGACAACACTAAAAACAATGTAGAATGGACTTTTTTGGTGCATTTTTTGGTCCACCATGTTATGCATTTACCTAACATGTGGCATAATACTAGTGGCTTGTAATTGGTGAATGAAAATATTTGATAAACATGGATGGATGGGGATAATCATCCATCCATTCCTCCTTTTGAGTATACAAGGGGTTGTAGGTGGAACTTTAGGCTCATATTTTCCCTTGCATAGTTTCATGTTGTTATTATGTGTTAAGCATTGGAATAAACATTTTGTGTAACAAACATATGATGTAATAAATTTATGTGTACTTTCAATTATGAAAGTGTTCACAAGAGAAAACACACTTTTTTAGTGAGTGATCCCCATAAAACAAAGTGTTTAAGGACATGTGATGAACTTCCCAAACGGTGCAACTCACATAAGGACCAAGTTTTAGGTGTGTGGGTGATCCTAACTTAAAAATATGTAAGTTTCATTTCTTGTATTCTTCAAATGATTTGTATCATCTGTAGGTGTTGCGTGGAACCTTAATTGTGCAACCTACCTATGTGATAATAGGGATTTAATTCAAAATTAACCTTTATAGGCCCAAACCCTTTTTAAGCTATAGGTACACCATCAATCAAAGTTCTATGTTTCTTCATAATATTTTTTATGGCATGCCCATCTATATCCATTAAGTGTTCCAACATTTGGTCATATTGTAATGTTGCTTGTTAAGTATTCAATATAAGACATTCATTTTTTGTAGTTTGTTATTAGTTGTTAGAACCCATTTTAATGTGAATAGGGTTATGGCTTTTTCATGTTTAGTGGGTTTATCCACATGATTTGGCTTTAGAGTTTCATATTTTGTGTTTAAAAAATACTTTGCTACAAACCATAGGAATATGAGTTCAAAACAAACAACAAAATCACAAAACGACCATCATTAACTTTAATTGTGTGCATGTTTTCATGTGTGCATGACTTTGTTAATTTTGATTGTGTTGGGCATTAATCATGTAGCACACAACATGCCTTGTTGAACACTTCTTCATTTAACTTTCCCACCTTTGGCTCTTTTAAAATGTCATGTAAGTAATCTTTCAACGCTTCTTTCACAAAAATAAAATGAGGGTATAATCAAGCCATTTTGTAGTTGGTTATATAGACTTGCTTCCGCACAATTTAACAAGAATAAACTACTAAGTCATATTTTATAAGTTGCAAAATGCACATAATATGAAATAGCCATGGTGTTAAGATGGAGAGATTCCACAATTTGCCATTAAACTTTTTCATTTTGGATAGGCTTTGCTTTATGTAAATCAATGGATTCAAATTGTTGTGTTCATTCCATCTAAATATCCATAGCCTAGGTGGCCGCCATCCCATCAAAAAATGAACATAACACAACAATAATCATTCTCAAACCTAATCCAATTTACAAAGGACACCCAACAAAGGATTAAAATGCATCACAAGGTTGGTTCATTGGCTCCATAATCAAATGAATCACCATAGACCACCAAAATAGAGCTACATAAGGTTAGGATGACTTTGAAGGTTGCATTCATAACTATAATGTTGAAATGAATGGCCACAAACCACCAAATTTATTGAGTTGTAAAAGGTTAAAATGAGTTTAAAGGTTTCATGTATAGTTACAAAGTTCAAATGATGCACCACAACATAACATAACATAACATATCAATAAAAGTTGAAGGTGCAATTTAAGGTCCAACAATAGTTGTATAGGTTAAAATAGATACCACAAAGGCTCCCATCATAATTCCAAATTTCCCAAGTGAAATTGAAAGTTTTTTATGATATAACTCCAAAACCAAAAGTGCATGAGTAAGGAGGACTTGACATTGGAAAGTGACATGGCATGCAACCATTGCACATTTTTTAAATTTGAATTACATATTTGAGTTTTACAATTTATTTTTGTAGTTTATTTTTACATTTTAATTTTAGATGAATCCAAATGACGATCCCAACCCATGTAAAGTGTAATAATAATTTAATTTCAAATAATATGCAAATTTCCCAAACAAGTTTGGATCAATATTGATAATTCTTATTCAATTTACTTAGGACCTCATGAATGGTTATAATTGTTATTTTGTTTTCACCTTCAAATGTTGATAAAAGTGATCTATAATATTATATGTCATTCTTGAATGTATATTATATCACAATATGTAGGTTACATGATAAATATTGAATCATAAATTGAGTTGAAAATCTACAAATGTGTTGTCCAAGAGAGGTTACACTTTGTAGTGATTCATTTTATCGCATACCTACCCCCAACATAATTATTTTTATAAGGAAAAGACTATTCTTTCATATAGGATTTAGGCATAATTTTTTTTGCTCCAACTTGACCCAACATCATGTAAATGACATTTGGAATATTACATCTATGCATATATGATGATGGATAGGCATGAATCACATAAGTGCATGCATTTTGATATGGAGCTCCAGAATTAATTAGGGAAGTTTATAGTTTGTTAGTTTGAACCTACCCTAAAGGATGCAGAGAAGTTTGTAGTTCAAGTGTGCAAAGGCAAATCATTTGGACCAATGCACATAGATAAATTCCTTATATTCATTAGCATACACAAGAAGAAATCCTAGGGCTTAGTAGCCTAACATAGTTTAGTAATAGGCTAATTAAGTCTACCTAGCTACCTACTTATTACATATGAAAATAATAGGTAAGTAGGTAATAATAGGTAGCCTTGACTTACCTAACAGGTTAGCTAACTAATTTATTAACTAAAGTCCAACTAATAAAATATATATAGGTTAGATAGGTTAACCTAGCCTACTAGCTAAGCTAGGTTAGGTTTTGACTAGGGTTTGGGGATGAGGAGGAGGGATAAGAAAAGAACAATGTGTGACAAGTAAAGCACTTTTGGTGTAGGTAGGGAGAACTGGATGTGGTTTCAACTTTGGACTTTTTTAAAGAATAAAATAGTTTAGGAATGAGAAGAATTGAGTCCAGAACTTGTACCTGAGGTTCAATCAAAATTCTTTGCAAAAATAGCTTCCACCATAACATAAGGTTTGATCAAATTTATGTATTTTATTATAAAACATTCTTGAAACCAAAAATGATTTTTAAAATTTGAGATCGGGACCTCTCACAAGTGGCCTGAAGTACTCTTCAAAAGCTAGAACTATAAACAACACTATAAATTAATATATATTACTAGTGTGGCTCGTGCCTTTGGCCCAAGTTTTACCACGTCCTCAACTGATTTTTCCTTTCCAAAACTTGGGTTTTTTTGGGGAATTTATTTGAATTTTTAGTGGCAGAAATCACTTTAAAATCAATATCTCTCCCACATTCTGAATCCAAATCTTACCAAATAAATTCCATTAAATCCTACTCATCAACAATCTTTCTAACAACACCAAAGGCACATTTAATTCCTCCAAAATTTTCAGCTATGATTTAATTTAATTTAATTTCATTTCATTTCATTTCATTTTCAGTGAAGAAAAATTTCCAATATTCAACAATTTTTGCACCATAAGTCCAAAACGCCATGAAACCAGGCCAATGGTTTCACCCCTCCTCCTCCTCCTCCTCGAGAGCTTTGTTTCCAAAGAGACTAAGAATCCGATCTGAAGCATCCTGGTTTGGTGGATCTCATTAAGTACAAAACAAAACAAACTACCTTCCTTCCTTCGTAGATAGACCGACCCAGCATTTTGGGAATGTCGCCCCACTTGTGTGTACTTCACCCATCATAAAGCAAGAGGCAAACAATATCGTGAACTTAAACAAATGTTTAGGGTACACCTCGAGGCCATGGGCCCCATGCGAGGTGTGCCCAATTTTGATAAAGCTCATAGCCAAGGGATTTACGGAGAGTGAAGACTTGTGTCATTTATTTATTTATTTATTTAATTATTCTGGTGATTGCCCACTAGGTATAAGGGGAAAATAATAATAATAAATTGGGTTTTTTGAAAATGAAACAATTGCATAATTGGGCATCGCCTTTGTCAAAATGCTCACCCTTTGCAAAGGAAACATTTTGACCTATAACATGCCCTTCAACTATGCCACAAAAATCAACATAGGTCTTTAGGTAGATCACAAGGCATAGGAGGAGGTTCTTACACTTACCCTTGAAGAGTGAAAAGGATCTTACACCTACAAGTAAGCTTAATTTCCCTCCCACTTTGAAGCGTAGGCATAAGATCCCTTCTATTTCCTAGTAGGAATATTATATCCATATAGGGTGCATCCCAAATACACTAGGAAAATTTTCCAAGTGCTCAATGAAGTGAAGTTGATCTTTTGGTAGGCTTGCAAGGTGAGAATTAATGGGACTAATATCACACTTATTAACTTGCTACTCTTCTTGCTTGCTAGTGATATTTATAATTTCATGTGTCTCAAAATTTGGCAAAATGTTCCCAAAAAATAGCAATATTAGTTGAATTTACACTAGCCAAAAAAAAATCCCAAGTTTTGGTAAGAAAAAAAAAGGGAGCTAACTCACTCTAAAATAGAGCACCATTATTTTCTGCTTCTCCCTATTATTTTCATACCCTTATTTCTCTTCAAATTGTCTTATACCCTGGTCCAGGTCAATTGGCTATATAGCTATGTAGTTCTTGTACATCGTATCCAAATGTTTCATGCTTATGTGCTGGTCGGGCTATTTGATTGATTGTCTAGAGTCCTTGAAGTTACCCCTCAAGTCACCCTATCTTTCGGCCTTAGTTTGAACCTATAACCTCTGTTTCATCCCCAATTTGAGTGCTAGTAAAAAAAGTGAGTGAAATAGGGTACAATTTAAAGAAACTGGGCATCAATTCACAAGACTTGACTTATTAGTGAAGAATTAGTGTCGAGACCCTTGTGCTTTTGGGCGAAGTATATTGAACCTTATGTAAGGTCATCTATTCCAATACTATTTTGATTGAATTGGGCTTCATGTTAGAGTTCTTACTAAATTTTGCTAATGTAATTGTACTTTAATTTTCATCACAAGAGGCATTAGAAATTCAACAACTTTTGTTTCATCGGTTAAAAAATTGCACAACAACAAACCTGCACTTATTTCGGGATTTTCAATTAGGGTACCAAAAGTGGAGATGGGGTCTAATAGTTTGGAAGGGTTACAATGAGGGCCTAGGAGCATTAGTTTGGGATACTTTATGGATAATTCTATTAAGTATGTAAGGAATATTTTGGGTGATTACAATAGCTTAATGTTAATTGTGGTTATTAGTGCATGACATTAATATTTTAAGCTTGTCAAACTCAATGTAAGAGCACACTACAAGAAAGAAGGAATGGAGAAAGAGAAAACTTGGGTAGGAATTGGAAAAGTCCTTCAACCTTTGCTTTGTTGTCAACACCTTGTAGTGAAAATCATTGTCCAAATACGAAAGGAAAATCATGGAATTAAATATTCAACAATCAATACAACATGTTAGAATGGATGTGAGAATGATAAGTGGGTACACAATGGGTGCAAGTCAAGAGGTAGCCACACCACCACTATTCTCTACTATTGTTCTACTTATGGTTAGTTCACACTTGTATAGGTAACGATGATGATAAATTGCCATTTTATACACATTATTCACATATGAAAACCTTTTTTGTTGGGGTAAGTATCCAACATGCCCTAGTGATGTGGCATGTTGTCAACTTGTTACCAGTAATGGGAAATGGTAAGCTATCATGGGATCAATAATTTTTTTCAAATGTATACATTTTGGCACCTATCACTTCTAATAGTGTATCAACTTTGACCATAAGGTGCTAAATTATTAAACTATTGCTCTAAGGGCGACTTTAGACGATGGTCCAAGGACCAAGGACAATGAATTCAAGCAATTTAATTGGTTGAAAGCTTTAAATTGGAGAAGCAAGAATCAAACTATGGACCAATTTATAGTCCAACTCAAGGATTCAATTTGCTTCAAATCAGTCCAAATTGGTTCCTAGAAACACTCATCTAAAGTGGGCCTTAAGCATTGTCGACTTTCTTTTGCATCTTTGAGCACAAACATCATCGTGTTCTTTCTTTCTTTTGCATCTTTGTTGAAGCAACATCCCCCCGATGAACACAAGTAATGTTGTTTTGTATTGTGCAATTTGTTTTGCGATAAGTTTTTGATTGCTCCTAGACTCAACAAATGTATAGCATTCATGAAAACATTGACAACAAATCCATTCTCACAATAGGAACAAGAAATTAAATGGAAAGGATGGCAAGGGGAAAGGAAGTGGGTAAGTTGTTGTACATTATCTTGCTCAACATCTTGGAAGCAGTTGTAGCACCAATCAAAGGAGTTGCATTATAATTAACGATTACAATAAGCATGAAACATCTCAACATTGTAGTTGCAAAAACTTTCAATGAAACCACCAATTCAAAAAATATTTAATGTAATAAGATTGCAACTAAGATGATTATGTAATTAAGTTCAATTTTTGAAATGACTGACTATGTTTAATTTAATTATCAAAATTAAATACCTTTGTTTTGATTTTTTAAAAACTATTTGATCAAAATGCACACTATGGAGACTTTGTGGTGGTGTTTGATGTGATTAATGTGATTGTATTGTTAAATTTGAAAATGTGACAATATTAAATAATAAACATATTATTTAGTTAATTTGAAAAAAAAACATAGATTATAAATTTCATATTTTCATTTGCTATTTGTAATGTTTTATATAAAAATAAAACTAAGAGACACAACTAGAATATAAAAAAATACATGTGAAAAATGAAACATCATGTTGAATTATTATTTTTAAATTATTACAAAAGAACATAAGTAAGGTACATGTGAAAATTTAATTAATGCAAGGTATTTGTATTGGAAATTAAATATAACTTAGCTAAATTTACAAATTAAAGCATGTAAATTTTAATTATATAATGTCAACATAAAAATTCATTTGTTGCAACATTTTTAGAAATAAAAATTGAATTCATTATTACACTTGAAATTTTTCTCAAATCAAGCTTTAAAAATTGATGTAATGTTTTAACATTTTGAAATTAAAAGGCATTATGAGTTTCAATGTAATTATGGAATTTGGCAAACTTTCAATAACCAACTTGAAAAAAATTAAAATTGAACAATGGGATCATGCATTAAATGCAACTATGTTTTCAACTCGTCCATATTTCAGTATTTAATAATTTATTATGTTTTTTTTAATGATATTGATATTACCACATTAATCATTTCAATCAAATAAACTAGCATGAAAATCATGTTATCTATTTGTGTGGTTAGCAAAAATAAGTTGTTGCAATATATAGGCATATGGTGAAAGTTCTACGAGCAATGTGATGTGATGTGGCTTGTGACCCCATTCCTTGGCATATTCCTCTTGCTTGTTGAAATTGGAAGTCATGATCCTAGTTCTTCCATTGTTATTGTCATTATTGCTAATTTTATAACATTCTATTGTTGTTGTGCAATCATACGCTTCAACATTGTAGAACACATAGAAGAACCTAAACATGGAGAATGAAAATGAAGGGACAAGGAACATGAATATTTTTGTAATTCTTCAACAATGAGATGGCAATAAGTTGTTGTGTACAATTTACATTACCTACAAGGTTTTAAATTGCCAATTATGGTGTTAGAATACAATGGTAGTTGTTGTTATTAAAAGGTACTAACCTTCTTTATTTTTAGGTTGTTTAATTTAATTCTTTAATATTCTATTCCTAAATGTGAATTTACCTTTAAGATGAAAGGTTATTTTCTTTGAAATGCAATTAAAACTACTTGCTTGAAAAATGTGAGGATAACTAAAAGGGTGGACATTTGGTTTCTTAAGCAATGTTAATGTAAACATGTAAAAAATCATTAGTTTTTGAAATGTAAGCCACCAATTTCATTTGTATCTAAATGATAGAATTCATTTTTAAAATGTTATCTTATTTTGCTACTTGACTTTTGAAGTATGGATGTTGTGCATAGAGATAGACTAGGAAAAAGGATCTTTGTTGAAAATCAGTTTAGCAACGACAATTTTCTTGAAGGTGCAAAGCTTTTTTTTTTTCAATACATCAACAAGAATGTTTTAGTGTGAATGAAATGAAATGCTTGCAAAATTTTCAAGAACTCTATGAAAGGCAACTTCACAATCAATGGATTGATTATAAACACAATGAGGAAAGGCACTAACAAAGGTTAATTAAACACTAATTTGACTTGAACATCAATGAAACAAAATTGCTATATTACAAACAAAACTTGGGATAACTTGTCCTATTATTATCCGTGAGCTTGCACTTGATCCCAAACATGATAAAAAGTATACAACACAATGAATATTTGATGCAAAACAAAGGAGAACATTGGATAAGAAGTGGTGGTGCAAATGTTTTGAAATTCCATATCAATGCAAATTTAATCATTTATCAACATGGTTAAAAATTAAGTAAAAGCAATGAGCAATGTTCTAGCAAAATCCAAGAGACAAGGGATGAAGCTCAAAGTGTTCAACTCTTGAGATATGTGTTGGAACAATGAAGATGAGGAAAATGGGCATCAAGAAATATGTGAAAAATAAATGCATCAATGTAAGAAAGCCCCATGTGCATTTATACAAGGATCTTGAACCTAACAAACACTTGAAGTATTTAAAGGAAATAATAAACCATGGAATAAATTTAATGCTCAATAGTTTAATTGAAAATATCCTTCATTTTGCATGAAGGACAAAAGGTCCCAATGAGGGGTTTTTTTTCTTTTTCAAATTTTGTGAGGTAGGTGGTGTACCGATCGTACACAAGAAGACTTAACCAAATTTGACTACATGTCAGGTATGAGAGAGAAAAGTCTTTTTTAAAAAAAATTTAAAGTTAGGATTCTTTGCCTTAATTTGGCAACCTACTAGAACCTAGAGTCTAAATATAGAGAATTCAGACATCTTTCCCTTGAAACATGGGGGAATAGGGCCTTTTTGGGATACTTTTTTTGTTCTCAATTGTGTTCCCATCAAGTTCCCAAGGTGTTCCCATCAAGTTCTCAAGGTGTTCCCAAGGTGTTCCCATCAAGTTCCCCAAATGTCCCATATTGTTTGGTTATGGTTCAACTTCAATATATATATACAAGTTGTAAAGGGAGAAGGGGAATGTGTGGTTGTGGATCAAAGGGAAGCATGATAAAGCAAGGGAAGCATATTTAGGGAACTAATTTATAGAACTAATAATTCTCCATAATAGAGTTTGTGAAGCATATGCTTTAAAGTGACCACCTACATCAACTACATTGCTTTAACGCCACCCCCCATCCCCACACCTCTCATCTCAACTCCCAATTTTATTATTCAAAAAATTGTATACCTAATTTTTTTATTATTATTATCAAATTTAACAATATATCAAAACCCAATCAATAAATAATAAATATATAAATTATAAAAACTTCTGAAAAATGAAGAACCCAAAACTTGTATAAAATGGGTTTGGGGGCTGGTTCCAGTTCTAGCTCTGGTTCTACTTAGAGAGGCTGGTTCTCAATTTTGGTTTTGGTTTTTAGGCTAATTCTGGCTATGATTTTCATTTATTTATTTATTTTCCAATAACCAGCCTGGGAACCAGAACCAGACATTGAGGTCATAAACAATGTATTTTTTGGGAGGCAAATTTCAACAAAATTTGATGTGAAAAATATAATTTTGATGTACACAAAGGATTTTTTTTTCATGGAAAAAAATGGTCCCAAAAATCGCCAGCTTTTTAATTGATAAGTCCCAGTAGTTTTAGCCAATAATATAAAAGGATTTTATTTTATTTTATTTTCTACTATCATATCAAGTATGTAGCCAAATCTGACTAAATCATCTTATGGATGATCGCCATTTTTTTAATGGGGTCCTTCAGTAAGTATTGCAAAGGAGGTATTAGATAATTGTCCATTAGTATTAAAAGTATCATCAATAAAAACCTTGTTTTAGATTTGCTGTAAACCCCTAAACCCTAAAATAGATTATACATTTTTTGTGTGTAATCTATTTTTAAAAATATATATTATGTGAAAATATTATGTGAAAATTAGACAATTAATCTAGAATCTAATTATTATTGGCCTTGGGTTTGATTGAGTATGTGCAAGAACTAACTCTCTCTTAGTGTTTTGTCAAAGAACTAGGACCTCAAACCTTCATAACTAAGGTCTAATTCTCCATAAATTTGCCATTCAGCATACCTAGCAACTAGCTTATTTTTTGGAATCATGATAATTATTTTGGGAACAAGTCTTTTTGTTAAATTACAATCTTCTTGGGGATCTAAAAAAAGTTGGAGTTTGTAGGGTGGATCTTCTTTAACATGGGAAATTTAATTTGCACACCTTGCTAACTTATAAGAAGGTTTTTTTTTTTCGGTTTTAGCCTAGTGTGATGGTTGTAAGAAGTTTGAGTGGTTTAGGGTTGAGTGGTTCCTTCTACTTTGTCTTAAAATTTGGCAAATTTGAAAAGGAATTTTTATTTTAAAAAAAATTCCCTCAAAATAGAGACTACCAACTAAAATAATTAACCAAAGTAACTTTGTTATTTTTTAATAAATAAAATAAAATTAAATTAAAGTGTCAAAAATTGGAAATTTGTGGGATTTTGAAATTCAAATTTGAATAGATCCCATATCAACAAACTAAAAAGGCCATATTTTAAGTTTAAAACATCCTTTTAAAATCAGCAGCTGAATATGGAAAAGAATCGGCTGCAAGGGACATTTTTTTTCTGGGAATTTAAATGGCAGAATCAGCCTTTTTTTTAAAGAAAGTTCTGTGCACTCGTTGCTTGTTCGTACAGGTGAAACCACGGTCCAACACATATACCGGCGGGTAAACAGCACCTCATAATATCTTTTGCTCGCAGCATAGCTAGACGGACCAGCAGTCGTGACGATCGCAGACAAATGCGTTTTTTGTCTGTGAAGTAAATACTAGTTTTTATCTATCGGTCCGATACATAAACCGCGAGGCCCGAGGATCGGGCTTTCTCTCTCCCAGGGCGGTCAAGGAAGGTACGCTGAAAATCCCACTTGCCGACCAGAATCCAGAATATTCACCTATATTTACCACCGTTTACTCGTTGTGACCTACGGTCCGTCAGAGCTTTGTGTCGTCTCTGTGCGCGCAACGGGAGTTGGCGAGAGAGAGAGAGAGAGAGCGTGGTGCGCGACGAGAGTTTGCGAGAGGGAGAGAGAGCGGGGGCGAAGTTGTTGTAGCCATAGCGAGGAAGATATCGTCGCCAGGTACTTTACTTTGTGTTTTTTCCCTTTAAGGTTCTTGTATTGATCTGTTTTTTTCGGAATTCAGAGGAGTGGATTCAAAGCTGTCGAGGAGTCCGGAGGCAGAGAAAATGGTCTTGGAAGTCGAGGTCGGTCGGTCGGTCGGAAGAAGTTGATCTGGTTTTGTTGCCGCCTTCTTGTTTCTTGTTCGTCGTCTTCTTTTCTTCTTCTTTTGTGCATCTACTTCACTCTAGTCTTACTCGATTTTTTTTCTAATGCTTGAAGCGGCTGTTTCAAGTAATTAATGGAGTTGCGGAATCTTTTCTCTGTGGTTTTTTTTTTTCTTGGGCTTCCAATTGTTAAATCCAGGTCGAGTTTCTTGTGTTGTGAGAGAGTTGGGTTGGTCGGGAGTCTCGGGAATTTATTGTTGGATTGTTGTTTTCAAGAAGAAGCTGCTGGGTTGTGAGACTCCTCTGATCATCATCAGCTGCCTGCCAAGATCATGGGTTTAATTGGAGGACTTGCAGCTTAGGATTATGTCTGGTTTTCCTGCCATCTGATAACAACTGAGATTCACTTGCGAGCTTCTTCAAGCGGTTTTTTTTTAGGGTGGTGCACAATTGTCGAGGCGCGTCTCTGGCGGATATATGATCTAAGTTTTATTTTTGGTTTTGGGTTAAGGATCGGACTTTCATGTATAGAGGTAGTTCTCTTGGATCACGGATTCCCAGGACCTAGGTGCGGCGGAGCTACTGGGGAGATTAAAGCCAGTACCAGTGACAGAGCTGTTGCAACAGAATTTTCTTCCTGAAATTTTACGACTTCAAAGCAGCCGCTTGAGGGGTAGGGCTTTAAGAAGCCGAAGCCAAGCTGCGAGGTTTTTGTATGTCGTCGGAAGCTGAAGAGCTCGTTGTTTTCTTTGGGACAAATCAACACGATCACTTGCACATACTGAGATTTTGCAGCTCAGAGTCTAGAGGGAGTACTTTGAATTAGAGAGAGAGTAGATAAACCCTCTGAGAATCGCTCGTTTTTCGCTCCAGGATCAAGGTCTCTCTCCAAGGATTCCCTAGTTGGAGCTTGAGTAACTGAGGAATCCTTGAGCTCACGAATTCTTCAAGAGAATTGAACACGATTCCTCAGGATAATGTGATCGCACTAGGGTCTTGCGCTCATGATCACGGTATATCCGTTCTTTAACAGGCTCTGTTTACTCGTACTAGCGATGCATCTCGTACCAGTGGAGCCGATGCGCTTCTACTACTTCTTCTCTTCTTCATGAATCTAGTGCACAGTGTATCGAGCAGCAGCAGGGTACCCAAAAACTGACGGAAAAAGAGAAGAAGCTGCACGAACGGTCTTTCGCAGCGAGCGAGTGTTTTGTAGCAAAAGTTCTGAATCCCAGCTTCTTCTTCTGTCCTGTGCAGGAACGTCGTCAACATTTGGAAGATAGCGAAGAAAAGAGCTTTTGGTTTAGGGAGAAGATTACCCAGGTATTCATGTTTTTTTCTGTAATAGCTGCGACGATGGAAGCGGCTTGGGCCTAATTGCAGCAGAAAAACATTGAACATGAAGGATAGCTCCCCTCAAGTTGCAGCAGCAGCAGCAGCAAGACCTGGACGCACTGGTCATCCATCCCCGTCCCAGCAGCAGCAGCAGCGATGGACACCGTTGCTGCAGCTTGCAGCCGGTGAAGAGAAGACTGTGTTCCAGCAGCAGCAGCTGGAATTAGGAACTGTCAAGAGCGAGGTTATAGATTCCAACATCAACATGGGCAGGAGGTTCTCCGATTACCCCATGAATGTTGGTCATGTGATTCTGGAGTGTCCAGCTCCTCCTCCTCCTCCTCCTGTCCACCACGGTAGCACCAGCTTCCTAAATCCACCTGCTCTTCTGATGCCCACTACTAGTACTAATGGTTTTCAGCGCTACCACTCAGCACCAAGCTCCTTATTGCACAGCCTTTGTAGCCTGGATAATTATGAAGATCTGCATCATGGCAGCTTCCCTCAAGCTTCTGGTACTGCACTGGATAGCTGCAGAAGTCGGATCAGTACTTCCCTCATGCCTCCAGGCTTCTTCTCTGATGGACATCTTACAGCGATAACAGAACAGATGATTGACACATCAGATCAGAAGCTTACTAATACTGGCACTGCAACAAACTTGGAAACTGAATACGATCAGTACATGTGCAACATGAATCCTACCAATTTCGGAAGGCGAGCTGCTCTCTCAGCTGCTGCCATGATAGAACAACAATCTGGAAAGTCAGAACTGGCAAATTGGCAAGTCCCCAGTGATGATGTCCTTCTTTCTGGTATGACTTTGCCTCAAATCATTCTTTCTCTGTTGGCCACTGTTGATGTATGTTCCTGTGCAGTGTTTTTCTTCAGTTTAGGTGCAAACTTGTAATTATGGTTTTTGCAGATGGCTCTGTCGAAGATTTTTTCCTGAAGGTAAAATTCTTAATTGTGCATCATGACTTTGTGTGATGATTTTGCAGAAGATCCTTTTGAAACGATGTTTCCATCACTGAAAAACAGGAGCTCACATAATAATAATGCACATCAGCTGCGAGATGCTGCTAGACAATTAGATGTGGATGAGAGTAACACTTGCAGTCCAACAACATTGGGTATGGCTGGTCACTCAATGATGTCTTCAGAAGATCAGGAGAGCAATATCTCTGGGACTTCAGAAGATGCCAATTATGGCAGCTATGGCAGTCAAGCTCCAGCTATGTTCTCGAGAGATGATTCTTTTCTTCTCAGTGACACTTTGACTTCTTTAGAATTTCTGCCAACAAGCCACACAGGTAAACAACACCACAACACCAAACCAGCACATTCATGTCCTTAAAAATACCATATCAGACATTTCAATGTCCTGAAGATTTCATTTCAATTTTTTTGTCAATCTCCTGAAGATTTTCTTTCATTTTCATTCTCCATCTTCAGGAGAAAATGAAAAGCCCCTTTCTGTGGAGGAAAATTTCTGCTTGCTAACGGGCCTTCCAGACGCACTAGAAATTTTCTGCTGGTGCTCTACATATATAGGAGAAGGGTACAGGGCCAGAGGCCCTTTCTTGTTTTGAGGTGCCTAGGCATGAGGGTGGTAGCCTGAATGATGGGCACCGAAAAACCAGAAAGAGCCAAGAGCCATATCCTTCTCCAGCATAAGAACCTGCCCTAATTTTTCAGAGGACCTGCACGTCCACCGCAGAAGATTTCTTCCATTTTGTAAGGTCATTGTTGCCAACACCTTCTGCCTGACAATGGATGTCTAAATACACTAGGAAAATTAGGGCAGGTTCTTTAAGTCCATATCTAACCACTTATATATGTTGTGCAGGTGATATGAGTGGCAAGCATCATTATGGGATCGAACTAGGTGAGTCGAAGATGTCCTGTGAGACAACACGAGGCCCAATGCGAAGCAGGCCTGCAGGAGCTGTAGCAGGCAGCTTGAAGCGGCACATGAGCCTTCCAGTAGCAGCTAAAACCGAGATGAAGTCTGGGCTGGAGGATGTCGCCTTTGTCGTATCAGTTCCAAGCTATGGTACTCGAGCAAAGCGTGGGTGTGCAACCCATCCCCGCAGTATTGCAGAGCGTGTACGACGCACCCGTATTAGTGATCGTATGAAAAAATTGCAACAGGTGGTTCCCAATATGGTTAAGCAAACCAATACATCAGAGATGCTTGACGAAGCTGTGGAATATGTCAAGTCTCTCCAGAAAATGGTTCTGGAACTCACCAACACTGTGGCAGAATTGAGGGGGCAAAATTTCTGATGCAAACTTTTATTTGCTCTTTGATGATGGCCCAAGATTCTTCATAGGAATATACAGATTCTATTGTTCAGTTGGGTGGGCAAGAAACCGATGGAGAAAAGTTGGCTGCAAAATTTACCTTCGTAGCATAGAAAGCTCCTGACAGGTTTGTGAAGTCTTGTAGGCTTCATTTCCTTTGCCGGTTTTGTTTCTTGTACATCTACTCCAGCAAAATGTGTTGCGCAGGTGTACACTGCCAATTTCACTATGGATCAGCCTTCAAATAAATATTGAGAGGCTGAATGTTTTGCTTCAATTGGTAATATGAGAGCTTCACCCATGTGAGCAGGTTCACATCTCTCTCACCAATGTAACTGCATCAGTGCTTGTTTTTTTTTTTTGTTTTTTTCCTTGATTTAGCATCAGTTGTGAGCATTCCACGAAAGATCTTGTCTTAATTACCTAGTGACACTTTTCGCAGAAATTGTTCAAACTGTTGAAATGTGGTGAACACATACATCTATCTGTTAGCAGAAGAATATAAACACAACTAGATGTTGGGTTGCTCTGAAATTACCAAGCTGAATACTAATGAAGATATGAAACCAAACCAAACTCAAAATCAAGCAACCCAAAACAGACCACTTTGGCCTTGCTAGCTCCTTAGATCTCCTTGGATTGTTTTGCACTGTGTTTTCAGATTGATCTTGTAAGTAAACTTTTGAAATAACATGTATTATTACCATTGTCTGGACTACCATTGTCTGTACTCTGGAGGGTTTTTCTCTTTCTGCTTTATCTTTTTCAGGACCACTGTTTTCTTAGGAATTTTTGTTTTTAGCTAATGTGGCAATCATCCATAGGAAGGTGTAGAAAAAGTGGCTATGATCTCTTGGGAAATGTAGCCAAATCTGGCTACAAGCCATGTAAGTACAAAGCTTTCATCATTTAAAATCAGTGTTTTTTAAAGTGGGGAAATCTCGCTAGATTTTGACCTACAATCATCTCCTTTTACCTCTATGCCTAAAAATGAAGGCAAAATCACCCAAAAGCTACTGCACCATGAGCACCTTTCGCCTCCAATTTGTCTTGAACCCTAATTCCCATTGTCACACAGTATGAGCTTGCAAGAGATCTAGCCAGCAAATGGCTGCATTGAGTCGTCCATTATCACCAATACCTACTTGTCATTTGTTGTCCTTCGCTAGAAATTTGACAAGCATTACAAAGTTTTGGGCAATTATTGCCACTTACAAAAGGGATCATTGTCAACTATGCATTTGTAGTTGAAATCACCAAATTGCGTGGTGAGGTTGCTAATGTTAGAGTTTGGTTCTATAAGGTAATTTAACAAACTCGTTCAATGTGCAAAAAGCTACAACATATTGGCCTTTTGGGTTCAAGTTTCAAATAAATAGATCATTGAAGATGAAATTCTTGGCAAAATGATGCACAAATCATGAATCATGATTCCTTCAATGCAAAAATAAGGATGTGAATCTAACCCTAACTTAAGCTTTTGATGGTTGCATTGTTGCACTTGAAAGTTGTTGCAAGATTTATTTTTTGCCTGTGTTTTGTACATTATATTACAATAATACCTTGTAGATTTTTTAATTTTTTAAATCCCATTTCGAAGTTGATTATTGGGATTTAGGAGTCAAACTGTGGATTGAAGAGCATGGATGGAATTTCATTTGTGCATTATGTGTGCTTACTATTATGCTTTTTAGATTTGCAATGGAGGGCAGGTGTTGAGGTGTTGTGACTCGTGACTAAATTTGCAATTCATGAACCATTGCTTGTTTTTAACCTATGTAAAACTTGAGGTATGTTTAAATTTAACTGGAGTTTGAGCATCAAACTTTTCTATTATTTTAATGTTTCATGATTGAAATGTTTAAGGTTTAGTCATCCTCTTGAATCCTACATTTAATCAAACAAAAATACAAAAGTTTTTAAAAATATTTCATTACAAAACATATTAAAACTAGAATCTTTTTGAAAAAAAAATAGAAAAAATAAAAAAATGAAGATAGACAAAACAAGAATAGAAAAAATTAAAGCATGAAACAAACATAAACAAAAAAAAGTAAAAAATATAAAACTATAAAAAGGAATGGAAACAAATGAAAACAAGGAAAGGGAAATACAGTAAAATAATTAATTTTTTTTATTACAGAAATGAAGAAACCAAATCAAGAGTAAAAAATAAGAAAAAATAAAACTTATAATAATGAAGAAAAACCCTGCTTGAAAAAAAATGAGGTGTGTCTTCTTTCTCCAAACTTCAAACTTGCATCCAAATAAACAAAAATATAAAAGTGAAAAAGAAACACTTTATTTTTATTATACAAAATAATAATAAAAACAGAAAACACATAAAGTTTTTTTTAAAAGAAAAGTTTCTAGAAAAAACTAAAACATGAACCAAGTTTAAAGAAACCGGGGGACTTCACAGTGCCCCAAGGTCACTGTCCGTCCGGTCGTCCTACTTGGGTTGTATGTTGGGGGGCCTTTAGTGGGTATGTGTAATTTGGGGGAGGGATGATATGTCATAGGCTGTGATTGGGTTCAGCAAGTAACTATCGAATAATCAATATATTTATTTTTAAGGATTTAGTTTTCACACATGTTCATGAGTTTATTTTCTATTTTTTTTATATTGCAAGTATGACAAGGTTTGTTGAAATTTTCAGAAAATTATTTGAACTTAGACTTGCAAATTACACCTTTTTTCAAAAATAAACATTTTGAATTATGTTGTTTTGTTATGTATAGAGTTCATAATATTGTTAATAGAAGAGAAAGTGATGTCATATGTCACAGTGTCCGAAGGTCACGGGTACCCACTAGTCTTCTTATATAATATCCTTGGTTTTGTCGAGTGGTCGTCGTCCTTTCCATCCATCCGTCCCGTCATCCGTCGTCATCCGTCCCGTCATCCATCCATCAAAGTTCCTCATCCCGGAAGAAGAAGATGATGGAAGAGGAGGAGGACGAATGGCGGCAGCAGCAGTTTATCCAAATGTTTATGTGATCCAATCCTGTAGTTTATGAAAAACTCCTCTAATCTTGCAATTTGCCAAAAGGTACAAACTAATTTTTAAAAATTAAAAATTGTTGAAAAAAAAAGAGAAACAAGA
>Ga0209208_10004968_pt1 | contig 18640 bp, 12 predicted proteins | sample S1TSphfallax_3_FD_187694 | JGI IMG/M metagenome (GOLD analysis project Ga0209208, IMG submission 187694) | Host-associated microbial communities from peat moss isolated from Minnesota, USA - S1T2_Fd - Sphagnum fallax MG (SPAdes) (version 2) | ecosystem: Host-associated > Plants > Peat moss >... | reverse complement strand
GTTGATGTAAATAGTTGCACCATCTCCTACTAACCAACATCATCCAAATTATCATGATTTAAGCCAATTTAACAATATATGTGTGCACCTTTATTTTTATGATTGAATAATTTGCAATTCATAAAATTTTCATCCCTTCCATGCTTGTAAACATGTTTTAATAGAAAATGTTAATATATGAACATATTATGAATTTCATGTTGAAATTTATCATCTTTTATATATAAAAATTGCTAGGTTTTAGCTTAAGGTGTTAAAGTGTTTAACTTAAGGCATTGATGTATTTAATAGTTTGTGGTGTGTGCATAATAGATGGTTATAAGCAATGCAAATAGTTAGTGAGTTTTAACAAACATTCAAAATAAACCTCTACCCATTCACTAACTTGCATTATAAGAAAAAAATGTATTTTCAATTTGTCTTTGTGATTAAATTTTAATCGCAAGTGACATTTGTGATTAAAATCTCCTTAGTTGCTTTGGGCAAGTTGCATGTGATATTAATCAAAAATGAAAACAGGTATTAGATGAAAGAAAAAATCAACAAATCAAAAATTCATCCTTTGATTACACTAAAATGCAATTATTTTGGTCACAATTGAAAGCAAATGATGTGCTACCACATGTCTCAATATTTAATTATTTAATAATAATAATAATAATAATAATAATAATTTAAAACATTCAATTCAAATGCTTAGATGATCTTATATTATGACACATGGCCCAATGTAATATGTCATGTGGCATTTTCAAATGAATTTAATAAAAATAATAAGATTAGGTTGGGAGGTACTTGGATAGGTTCATAAGTAGGTGCTTACAAACCTAGTTTACATACCTACCTACCTACTTAGGTGAAAAGGTAGGTAGGTAAGTCCTACCTTCCTAGGTTAAATACTTATTCATATAAGTAGGTACTTAGGTAGGTAGGTACATAGGTTGACCTAGGTGGGTAGGTCAAACTAGGTACCTACTTAGCTAGGTATATAAATAGGTTGGGGAGGTAAGTAATTTAGAATTGTGCATAATTTTATTTTTTTAATTTTGGGTTAAGCCTTTTAATTGATTCATCCCATGTGCACAAATTTCTTAATGTGAAATTGGACGACCACACCCTTTGTTTATACAATGTTCAAAATAAGAATGGAAAATAAATAATATGAAATAAGTTTTGAAGTTGCAACTCCTCACAAACTAAATTGTAATTCCAAAACTTTATTCATGCCATTTTTTCTTAGTTTTTAAATTTCTAAACAATGGTACATGGTTCATTACATAATTAAATAATCGTTTAATTAATAATGATTAAATTTACATATATTTAAACTATAAATTATAGATTACAAATATTCATTATTCATTATCAATTACTTGAATAATTAATAACTTCTTAATATTTAACAAACTAGTTATCTAGTTACTTACAAGTTGTCAATACATAATTCATAGATAATTAAATAAATAAAATATTTAAGTATATTTTATTGGTTTTAAAAATATGGTAAAATTATAGATAATATAATTATTGTAAAATTTATTTATTTACTATAATTTTAAAATAAATATTTTAAATATGTATTTTCAAATTATAAATAATGAACTATCAATTACTATTAGAAAGTAAGTTCTTACATTTTTTTTAAAAAAAAATTTACATTAATTATTGTACAATTACATTTATTTTTGTAAAAAAATTTATAGGTCAAGTATTTTTTTTCTTCTATTGGTAGTTATTAAAGGAAAGGGATGCCGAAGGCAGGGTTAGTGATTGGAATGAAGTCGTAATAAGGAAGTCGTAATAAGGTAGTCGTACTGGAAGGTGCAATTGGATCACCTCCTTTTTAGGGAGAGCTAATGATTGTTGGGCCTTTTGGTTTTACATTGCTTGACGCTTAATTCGACATTTGAAAAGAAGTGAGCTCGACACCTAAAAAGAAGTGAGTTTGACACCTGAAAAGAAGCGAACTCGACACTTGAAAAGAAGCGAACTCAACACCTGAAACAAAGCGAACCACATCATTTGAGCAAAGCTTGGAGATGGAAGTTCTCCTTTTTTTTTTCTTGAAAAATGAAGAATGGAATAAAACTAAGTTCGTGAGCTTATTACCCTAGGTCGGAACAAGCTGATAAGAGCCCATTTATCTCATCGTTCCTCCTGAATGAAAAAAGTTAAGGACGGGTGTTCCTTTGCCCTTGGTATTGATGTAGATCTCACAACTGAGGAGGCTTGCACAATGGGCTATTAGTTCAGTGGTAGAGCGCACCCTTAATAATTGCGTCATTGTGCTTAGGTTGTGAAGGCTCGTAGCCACATAGATAGTTCAATGTGCTCATCAGCGCCTGACCTGAAGATGTTGATCATTCAAGGCACCTTAACATGGCGTACTCCTCATGTTTCAACTAGGCTTTAAAACTCCATTTTTTTTTAGGAAGATGGATGGGGCAACAATTCAAATGAGATTTAATGGAAATTCAACTCACCATTCACTCATGGGATTTGGGCGGTCCAAGGGGGACTAGTCATTTGAGGCTCCTCCCTTCTCGAAAATCCATATATTCCTTATCAGTATATGGATGGTTATCTTTCGAGCATAGGTTGAAGTTAATCTTAAACGTGGAAAATGGAGCACCTAAATAATGCATCTTCACAGACCGAAAACTACGAGATCACCCACGAATATTTTTCATTCTAGGGTGATAGAAAGATCATACTATTGTGTCTAATGGGACATATCAAGCTATTAATGAATGAAAATAGACGTAAAATCCATCCAACCAATAGGATGAAGTTTCCAATAGTTGCATCATAGTTGTGAAGATGACCAAATTAGTTGAAATTTGGTCTTGTAGTTGCAAATATTCCCAAATCTAGTCGCAAATGAATACAAATTGCACGTAGTGGCAAACAAAGTGGTTACATTTTGGCTAATTTCTACTAGTGTTGTTGTTGGAGGTGCTTCAATTGCATATAGATTTATTCATCATTCTTCATAGTTCAAAAAGGTTTGTAGAATGTTTGCTCCAATTCTTCAAAGGTGCAATTATGATGATCTTGTGTAAAGTTTTTGCCCTATTCCAAGCCATTGTTTCATAAAGTGAAACCAAATAGGTTGATGATATCATCCTCTATAGTCTCCCCATTATCTTTAATTTTTTTTTCTTAAAGTATGATATGAACATCAAGATCAATATCCTTCATGTACGTTGGATATTGAAGTTTTCGATATGGTAGTTTATTAGTTGGTTCAAAACAAATTACAACCGGTGGGTACCATGGTGGCATGAACATTCTTGGATCAAATGCTAGCCATTTGTAAAATCTAACATGTGGATTAGGTGGAGGTCCTCTAGGCGGGTCTCGATCAAATGATCCTCTTCTTCTTAGTTTTCCTCCATTAGGCGAACCTCCAAGCGGTTCTCCACCTAATTATGGATGTGAAATAGCCCTTTTTGGTTGTTAAAATAAAACATCATTACCATGGACAAATAGTCCATTGGCAATAGTTATATTAACTACTAAAGTTGTTGTCCGTTGAATAGGTACACCTCTAGGAATTTATACCAATGATTATAATCAAGAAATCAGTATTTTGATAGGATAATAAATTTGTTCCAATGGTTCAAATAGGTGGCACTAATTTTATTTGGATGTACCGATTGCATATTTTCCTTTCTTCCATAAATCAATGGATTAGGCCTTTGATTCCAAAATAATACATAGAATACATGTTAGGATCCATGGGTACAAAAGGTGGAATTGTATTATACCACATTATATATGGTGGATATGGTACTACTTTAGGTTGTTTTGTTATTAGTGCTATAACAAGTTGTTACCAACCTAGGTATTGACTAATTGGTGTTGGGTGAGTAGTCAAACTTCGTTGTGATCGAATATGTGGCACAAATACACCAACCTATATCATTGGTGTGTTCATTGGGGCAAGTGGTAAAGAAGTTATGAGTTTTTTTCTCATTAATTGCTTCAATTTATCATCCACAAAGGGACAATTTTCTTAAATTTATGTCCAACTTGTTGACAATATGCATAGGCTAATGTAATTTCTATAATGGGTTCTAGATTTGTAACATGTATATTTCGCCAAATAGGTTGTTCAACACTTCCCATGATAGGTACACCTGGCCAAATAATTTGATTAAATCGTTGTGTTTGTTGGACAACAACATGTACTATGATTGTGTCCATCGATTTTGCATGTTGTTGAGGACTAGATCAATGTGAAGGTCTTCGATCCAAGTTGCATAATTGTTCCAACCAATTTAAGAGTTGATTATGTTGTAATTTTGAATTTGTAATAATTAATTCAAAACAAGAATTGGTTTAGATGTGTAGTACCCGAGAATTGGTGATGATCAATGACGTGCCCCCAAGTTCCTTGTTAGACCCAAAAAGGGTCCAACAATGTTAAAGAGCGGAAGTAGTTGGAACTTGGTGCCACTCCCAACTTTCAGCACTAAAAGGGGTGAAAGGGGCGTGTGTAAAGCTTCGGGATTAGACTAGGAAGAGGGGAAACTATTTAGTTACTCGGTCCTAAATCAAAACTAACCAACAAGTTGGTTAGTTCACATTCAGAATCACTCTTGGTGTTGGGACAAGGCACGGGCAACACGAACTCACTTGACTCACCACGACCCGGACTCGGGGGAAGCCACCACCTTCCCCCATATAGTATTCTCTGCATTGCTCCACCACACCCACATCCAAATGGCTTTCAGTCCCGGGACTCCCAAGGAGGAGTCTCGAAAGTGTCCCGGATTTGACTTCCGGGACTTTGGGAGCTCATAATTCATGTTTCAGACCTTTGATTGGGATGAGGTCTAAAGAAAACTTGTAGCTCTCCTCAAGAGCTTTCCAACGGTGTGTCGCACTCCACCTGCACATATTCCCGACTTTTAGTGGTCAGAGTCAAACTGCTAGTTTAACTCCCGGCCCTTCTTTCGACCATAACTTGTGCTGCAGATGTCCGAATGGCTCATGCGAGCCCATTTTTCGACATCTACACTTTCCAACGGTATAAATAACACTTCAAGGCAAGGTGTTTTGACCCTTGCAATCGAATTCTGAAATTTTGGGAGTCCCAGAGGACTCCAAGTTCTCACTTTTGGGAATGCGAGTCTCATCCTCACACTTGCTTCAAAGTGGGGTTGCGACAATTAGGATGGAATAATAGTTTTGGGAATGTAGTAACTAAGTGTTACAAACTGCCACCTTTGTGATGTAGAAGTTATTTCATCAACATGTCAAATAGGTGTGGTGTTTTGTACTCCTGATTCTAATTGCCTTCTACGACCCCTTGTGACTACTTTTGACATCTTTTATATTGATTCAAAATAATTGTTAATTCAAGTTTTTTTGATCAACCAATTATTATTAGAATTAGAAATCATGAAGGCATAAAACACTTTTAGAAAACTATTGAAACTATTACAAATCCAAAGTTAAAATTTCAAAACAAAACAATCATTAAAAACCAAAAAGTGTAAGTGTGATTGCTTACGATTCTATTCCACTTTGTGATCAACAAATGTTAAGGATTTTCCTATTCTAAATTTTTAATTCAGGTTTTAAATAACATCAACATGTGAATTGTTTCAAATCTATATATTATGAAAAACAAAAACAAAAAGGTATAAATGTTTGTTCACAAATGCAAAGACAAAACTAAAATCAATCTTTCAATTCAATTTGATAAAATATACCACAAAGTCCAAAAGTGAACTTGTTCATAAAATGAAAAGTAAAAACAAATAAATGATCTCCAAAAAAGTAAGAAGTAAGAAAGAAGTTCAAAAAATTCAAAACTTCAAAAGTTCTTCATCATCATCCAATCCTCCTATCTATACCAAACATAACATTATTTTTAATTAATTAATCACTAGCTAGTAGAACAATTAAAAAATTCACTTTAAATTTCTAGTAACTATTGGACACGTGTTTAAAAACAACATATTATTGTCATCAACTAGTTATTGTAATAAATTGGTTATCAATTCACATATTTTACCACTTACTCTAACACATGTTACTAGTTAATTCAATAAACATGTTAATTTAAAGACATGTTATCCAATAATAACTAAATTAATTCTCAAAATAGTATTGCTTTACTAGTTATTGGTTTGTAACAACTGATTATTATGTACATAATTGATAAATTGGGTTAACAAAAATTATTGATGAAAGAGTATATTGTTGCTTCAATGGAAAACATATTGAATATCAACTTAAGTATGATAAAACACAAATAAACAAGCTTTTGATTTTCAACCCAATGGAAATTAATCAACAACTATTGTGTGACAAAATGTAATTACATTTCATTACTATTATTTCATTTGCTTTTACCTTGTATTTTACATGACATAATTTTTTAGATAACATGGTCTTTTGAACCTTGAAGAAAAAAAAATGTAATTACATGAAACCATGTAACATGAATTTCATCAAAAAAAATTTCCTAACATGGTTTTTATTGTCCAATTTTGTCAAGTAAGTGGACTAGATATCATTTAGAGGTCAAATAAAAAAGTAGATATTTTTTAGAATCATGTTTTGTTTTGGTAGCCTCCAAGAATTCATTGTTTAAATATGGCAACTTTTGATTTTTTTTCCCTTCAAAATATTGCAAATTTTGTTAATTTTTCCCAATAAACATTTTGAACACTTCACATGGGATTTTTTTCAGTCATTGTAATGGGAACTTTTGCTAGAAAAAAAACATTGATCACCATGAATGGTATCATATCACACATATTTCAATACTTTTTTGTAGAGTTTTCAACCTTTATTATTATTCCGAATTTAAGGAGTTGAAAGTTTTGAAACCAATATTTTGGTTAATGTTATCATGTTGTAGTATCATTAAGTTCCTTTCTCCAAGGGGAGGCCATCATCTAGTCATTTGTACCTATGCAAATAGGTACGTTAGTTATTGGTCATTAAGCACGATGTTCAAAAATTATTCGAGTGCCCATTGTTTGTTATTTCAAGGTTGCATACTTACATGTGCAACATTCATCATCATATGTAGATTGTAACATTTTTGTATACTTTGCTTTTCAAGAAGTTGGGTGTGAAAAAACTATCAAAAAATTTCATTTGTGCCAATGTGCCATGAAATGCTAGAAAATAATAAAGTCATTTATAAAGTGTTCAAGATATATGGCCTTGATAATGTCTTTTATGAGAATAAAAAATGAGTGGTGGGATACATGATAGATGCATGATGTTAGAAAATAAGAACTAATCAAATTCTAAAGACCACCAATTCTAAGAACCACTGAAATTGGTGGTCCTTGGAGTTTGATCATGTATATTATATTTTTGTGTTTTTGCATGTGGCAACACACATGCAAAATTATTTATAGTTTTTACATGTGTGAGATTTGGAGTAGATGATGAGAAGAAACATGGGTTTTGTGTAATTTGAAAAGATTGATGAAAGTGAAGGAGTTGGCAATTTGAAAAAATTGAATTGGAGCATGTGCTTTTGTTTTCAGATCATAGATTTCACTAAAAGTTGAGGAATGCCCTTGAAAATGGAATGGATTTTGGTGCATTTGACAATTGTGTGTTATTTTTGTGTGGAGTGAGTGTTTTAGTTTTTTTCACCATAAAAATTGCTAAAAGCAAAAGAACGCATATATGCAAATTAAAGATAGTCAACTAAAAATCATAAGTTGATCTCATCACAAAGGTTGCTCAAAGTAAGGAAATAAGAGGGTCTATGACTTTGCTAGAAATAGTAAACAATTGCTTATGCTTAGGTGACTTTTTTGAGTTGAAAAGACCTTCCCATTTCCCTAGTTGCATGGGTGGGAAGACACTTTGATTGTAAAGATGGAAAGTAATTAGATCTTGCAAATGGGATGAGAATGAGAGGAAGAAGTTGAGGAGTACACAACATCAAATTGTTTTTATCACTTCATAGATTTTGCCTTAGTTGGTGACATTTGTTTTCCTAGTTTTCACGAATGTAAATATCTCCCAATGAGACAAAGGAATGGCCATTGTTTTTTCTATTTGACAAGCAATTAAAATAGATGAAAGTTGTGCTTTGCAATGAGAGTTTTTACAACATGTTTGAATGATTTTAAGAGAGCAATGACCATAATTTTTTTTCTTCATGCTATCATTTTGAATTTTGAAAATTACCCTTATTTAAGGTGGCTTTACAGGTAGTTTAAAATTCAAAATGAAATTGCAAATGCAAGCTCAACACAACTCCAAAGACAAGATTCCTTTGTGAATAACTTTAATGTACTTAAAAATGAATTTGGTTCGTGTGTTTTTTGGGGGCCTATGTAACATTTTGTTTTTTTTTTTCAATTGTGTTTTCTAAAGGTTTAAGGTTATAAATTGATATTTATTGTTGGTCACAATGAGAAATAGTTGACAAAAACCAATAGAAAACATTAGTGAATTATGTTAATGGTGAAAATTCACCAAATTTCAACCTAATTAATATGATTTTGACCTATGCAAAGGATTTTTCATTGAAAAAATTGGCCAAATTATTAAAACAAAACAATTCCAAGTCACCAAATTTTAATGATAAGTTCAAGTAGGTAGCTAAGATTCCAAAAAAATCCTTATTGTTGTGTATATTCATATATGGTATGTAGCCAAATTTGGCTATTTCTTTTTTCCCTAGAGGATTGTCAACTAGGCTACATAAAAAAATGAGCAAAACAAACACTAATATCATCATTTTTTTCTTGTAGCTAAATTTAGCCAGCATTGGTGATTTTTCTTTTTTCAAAATGGCTAAAAATTTGTGTTTTTCTTCCATTTTCTAGTCCTCAGATTTCGACAATTTTTTTTGAAAAAAATCACCAGTTTTTCTATATTAGGTTCAAGCATGTAGCCAAAAATGTCAAGGGTGCTTAACCTTTTTTTTACTTTCATGTCCTGTTTATAGCCAAATTTGGCTAAAATGTCTAATGGATTGATCACAATTTCATCTACCTCACAATTTTTATATAAAAAAAGCCAAAACGAAAAAATACCCCCATCCATCCACTTTAGCTACATCAAATCCATCCACACATCCATCCACCTGGCTGTCTTTGAAGCCACCTGGCTGCTCCTCCTGGCTAGTGGCAGAAAGTATATTCTCCGTACCGGATCTTCTTCTTCATCCTGGTATATTCCAATCCAACGATTTAGGGTTCGGTGTTCTTCAGGGTTTTTAGGGTTTTCGGGGGTTTACTTTTCCATGCACTCACAGCATTTGTTGTGGAGATTTGCTCGCTTCGCTTTGGAATGGTCTCGCAACAAAGAAGAAGAAGAGGAAGAAGCATTCCTTAGAATCGGAGCGGGTTGGAAAACAGAGAGGGAACAAATTCCGGTGCTCTGCAAATTTGGGTTCATGGCAATGGCTATGGTAGGTTCTGCTGCTGCGGGAGGTGGCCTCGCCACGGTGATAGCAGCAGGAGGATCCAGGGATTGTGCAAGTAGGAGATGTAGCAGGAGTGGACAGGGAATGGCAACGAGCGCATCATGGGGAAGAGGAGAAGTAGAGTGCCTCAGGATGGGATCTAGGCAGTCGCAGTTTTGGAGTAGGACTAGAAATAAGGCTTTTGTTGTCGATAGTGTTGGGAAGGTGCGTCCGTTTCACTCGCGGACTGTGAGTGCCACAGCTGTGAAGGAGGCCGCAACACCTGTTGCACCTTTTGTAGCTAATGGCGAGAAGAAGAACAAGAAGGTGATGATTGTTGGAGGTGATGGCTACTGTGGCTGGGCTAGTGCTCTGCATCTCTCCAAGCTAGGGTATGAGGTGGCCATTGTCGATAGCCTTGTTCGCCGTCTCTTCGATGAGCAGCTAGGTATGTATGTATGTCCGGCTTCTGTTTGCCCATTCCAACACTTAAACCCTAAACCAGCTTACGAGGAGCAAACAAATCACTGTCGTCAGTATGCTGAGAGTGCCTGAGAGAATGTGTGTATGTGTGTTTGTGTGCAATAGGTATGCAGACGCTCACTCCAATTGCATCCCTTCAAAAAAGAGTAAAGAGATGGAAAGAAGTGTCAGGCAAACAGCTTGCAGTATATATCGGTGATGTATGTGATTTCGAGTTTTTGGAAGATGCTGTCCAAACATTCAAGCCAGAAGCCGTGGTGCACTTTGGTGAGCAACGATCGGCACCCTATTCAATGATGGACCGCAACAGGGCTGTGTTCACTCAACAAAACAATGTGATTGGAACAATGAACATCATGTTTGCAATCAAAGAATTTCTACCAGAGTGTCACTTGGTGAAGCTCGGAACCATGGGAGAGTATGGAACTCCGAACATTGATATTGAGGAAGGTTTCATTACCATCACTCACAATGGCCGCACAGATACATTGCCATATCCAAAGCAGGCAAGTTCATTTTACCATCTGAGCAAGGTTCATGATTCACACAACATTGCCTTTGCATGCAAGGCTTGGGGGATGCGAGCAACAGATCTGAACCAGGGAGTGGTGTATGGTGTACACACTGCTGAGACAAGCTTGCATGAGGAGCTTATCAACAGGCTTGATTATGATGCCGTGTTTGGAACTGCATTGAATCGCTTCTGTGTGCAAGCTGCTGTTGGCCATCCACTTACAATCTATGGGAAGGGAGGCCAGGTGCTTATTCTCTCCGCTCATCTGTTTTCTAGAGGTTCTTGTGTCCCCTTCTTTTTCTGTCTCTTATTGGATTTGCTAAGCAGAAAAATTGATTAGCATCTGATTGTTGTGTGCAGACAAGAGGGTACTTAGATATAAGAGATACTGTCCGGTGCATAGAGCTGGCAATTGCAAATCCAGCCAAGCTTGGGGAGTTCCGTGTATTCAATCAGTTTACAGAACAGTTTTCAGTCAATGATTTGGCCAAGTTAGTTACAAAGGCTGGTGCAAAACTTGGACTAGAAGTGAAGGCAACAAATGTGCCTAACCCACGTGTGGAGGCTGAGGAGCACTACTACAATGCCAAGCATACCAGGTTGGTTGAGCTTGGACTTGAGCCTCACCTTCTCTCCGATGCCCTTCTTGACTCCCTCCTGAATGTTGCTGTACAATATGCTGATCGGGTTGACATGGATCAAATTTTACCAGCAGTTTCATGGAAGAAAATCAGCTCAAAACCCAAAACTGTAGTTGGAACAACTTGAAATTTGTATTCATCTAGATGCAAGCCTATTATGGTGTCCTTGATACTGGTTTTTTGTGGACTTGAGGCTGCTGGTGAGTATACCATTGTGGCTGGCCAAGTTCCATTGCCAGCCATTATTATGTTTGTGGTAATTACAGAGGAAGTTCCACTGCCTGTGGAATGCTGTTTGTAATTCTGGAATATAGTTGTTGTGTCTGATTTGTAGATTGAATACACTGTGTCAGCATCCACAGATTGTAGATTCAAAGTCTGGACAAAAAGTATGCTAGTTGGGTGTTGCAGGAAGTTGCAGTTCTAGTGAAGTACATGTTTGTTTCTTGCCAACTGCTCATTTGGAAAGAGGTATATAGGGAGTCATGAGAACTAATTGTGGTAGATGGATTCATACACAGAAGTGTGTCTGCCATTTCTAAAACAAAAAATTCAATTGCTGCAGTGCCTGTTTATTTCAGTATGTCCTTGTCCACCTAGTCTAGGAATGAGTGAGATGAAGAAACAGCCCATATCTTCCCCTTCCTGAAAGATGTAGTGAACGAGTTCTCATTTCTTTCAGTGGTGTTCAAAGCTTCAGCAGAATGTGGCTGGCAAGAGTGAACCGGCATGTACCATTGCATCATGATGGTGGGTCAGCAGGTAACACTTTTTTTCGTTAGGCTCTTGTCCCATAACTAACCACCACGGTTGCATATCAGTCAAGCACTGGTGTGAAACATTTTGTGAAGCTTCATATAAATCTCATATTTATGTCAGGGGATACATTCTTCTTCCAACAGGGTACTCATGAATGTCTGAATGAACAATATCTGGAGGTATCAAACATCAAGTAATTTGCGGCAGATGCTCCACTCCTTAAAAGTCCATATGGTAGTGTTAAAATGGTAGTCTATTTTGATATCATTAATTTAGTGGGGAAATACATGGTGGTATATGAACTAAAAAGCTCATATGAAAACAAGTCATTCTAATATTATTTTTTTAATGTACATGTTAAAAAAATAAAAATTGAAATCCACCAAAAAATGACTATGACATGGATTTATGAAAATATGGCTCATTTTAGGTCATTCCAAAATTCATAATTTTTTTTTGTTAATTTTTCTATAGCAAGTGTTTTGCATATATATTTATTTATTTTAAAATATCATATGTTGAGTCCCTATAATATGTACAAAATAAAATTCATACACGGAAAATGCATGTATATAGAGGCACAAACAACAAACCAATCCATATTTTCCAACTTCAAAAGTCTATTACTATATATTTTTACTATATATGTTGCAATTTTTTTTATAGATGTCTTCTTCTTCAAGTTGACAATCTAAATCTAGTCACAAATTTGAAATTTTACTGTTTTTATGTCATGTTAATAACATGTAAATGCACGGGACTTTGGAAAAAACTAGATTGTGATAAAAAAAATGGGCCACCTTACTTTGCACCTAGGGGCATTCTTCAAATCAAATGGCAAAAATTGCCATTGGTATGAACAATCCTTCCCATGAGGATTGATTCCCCAAAATGTTGTTTTGACCTTGCCACCTTCCCTCAATGGCAACTAATGGTGGCCAAATTTCAAGTCCAACGTATTGAAAACCTTAACCTCACTAAAGGCATCAAAGATCTCCTTTGGTAAGGCATGGCATACTTGTCCAAACGCATGCACTTGTTGATTGGGCAGTAATCCCCACACATGTGTTGCTTCATCTAATTGCCAAAAATATCCTTCTTGGTTGGTATCATTATGGTTGAAACATAATCACCTCTCAATAGTTCCACCAAACCTACATCCAACAACTTTGTTATCCGAATTTGAACCAAGGCTCTTTCCATCTCATTCAACCTATAAGGTCGTCCAAAAATAGAATTATCATCCTCCAATACAATTTGGACCTTCTGTTTTTTCAACTGTCCCAATTCCTTCAAATTGAAGGCAAAACAACCAACATAATTTTGCAATAGTTGTTATACTTCCTACACCTCATCTCTTATAATTGTAGGACCAACATTTAATTCCCATGACTCTATAATCTTTTATACCTTGGGCTGAAATGATGACACATCCCTAACACTCGAGGTTGAGGGTGAAACCTATGATTGTTATGTAGAATGTGATGTAACACTAGAATGCCCTAACGTTCTCACATCAAAAACCTCCTTCCCATTACCCATAAATCCTTGATCCCATATACACCAAGGATGACCTTCTCCCCATCCCCCCCCTTTTAAACCAACATAACTGACCTAGATGTAGGTGCAACAAAAGTAGAAGAAGGGTGGGTGGACGGGAAAGACTGTGCAAATCAGACTTGCTCAACCCAACAAAGGCTAAAAAATCCATGTGGGACAAGTAAAATCCATAACTTGTCCCAATATCTATCTACAAACATTTTTAGAAATCCATCATGGATGAGTTGGCGTCCCAAATCGTGTTTGGATTGCCATCCCAAAATGCATGAAAACACGAAAAACTCAAAAGAGTAAGTAAGGCTTCCCAAGGTAGGCCAACCCTATTGATTATAGCCAAAGGTGGTCGATCATCATGATGAACAATAGAAGAATGTTGTCCTTGATCTAAAATGTCATCCACCAGGCATGTGGGTGACCTTGGAATGAACCAATATGCACTATGAAACACCTATGGCGAAGCTAGGTTAGTCCATAGCCATCGAAAGTGGTGGGCACATGAATTGATTGTTGTAAAATCCATTTGCAATAGCTCCCCGATCTAAACCATAATTTGTTGGCATGTTACTAATACAATTAACCAAGAATCCCCCAAAGGTGGGACATTCTCCAACACATATGCGCATAAATGTAACTAAGAGGTTTGTAAATATTGTAGCATTTTAATCAACTCCCAGAATAACCCTAATATGGGGTCTAAAAAACCTTAACATGTGCCAACTTATAATAAACCCTAACACAACCATCTTGATATGACTAGGTCCATTGGTTTGATCTTGTCCAAATCTTGTGCCCTTAGCAATGTGATTTTGTTTAGAAAGGTGTGTTGGTAACCTTGGATCGTCAATGCAAGCAACAACTTAGGATGTTGTCGCAACATCATAATATGGTGCATGATGTGGTCCCAACTCCTTGAAGGACTCAAATGTGAGTCCTAAACAGAAAACAACAGAAGAGTAAGAAATCGAAGCACGCTCCCTAGCTCGCAACACTTTGGAAGGGTCGAAGGGCATGCTGGAGCTCTGGGATGGGACTAGGAAGAATTGACAAGCTTCACTTACTCACATGGGCCTGCACAAAACCAACAGAAGGTGGTTAGTGCATAGTTGGAGCACTTTTGGTGCTAAGACAAGCCACGAACAATTCGGATTCACAAGACTCACCATGGCTCGGACTTGGGGGAAGCCACCACCTTCCCCCTTATAGTATACTATGCGCCTCTCCATGAGGCCCACATCCAAATGTCATTTTGTCCTGAGACTCCCAAATGGGAGTCCCAAAATTGCCAAAGTTAGGACTCCCATAACTTTGGGGGCTCATAACTTCGCTGCAGACCTTGGATTGAGATGAGGTCTAAAGCAAAGTTGTAACCCTTGTCTAGAGCTTTTCAATGGTATGTTGCATGCCACCTGCACGCAAGTAAATCAGGTCGATTCTTGACTTTTAATGGTCGAAAGTCAAATTGCCAATTTGACTCCCGACCTTTCTTTTGGTCATAACTTTTGTTTCAAATGTCCAAATGGGTGATGCAATCTCATTTTGACATCTACATTTTAATAGCTTTCCAATGATATAAAGAACTCTTCAATCCATTGAATTTTGACCCCCGCAATCATTTTCTGAACATTCGGGAGTCCACTAGGACTCCGACTCCCAAAGTGGGAATTCCCTTGGGAGTGTGAAGGTTTATTCCCTCACACTCTCTTGCACTCCTAGGAGCATGCGGTATGACTCCCAGGTTTCCCTCTTGGCCCTCAACCTTGTAACCCTTTGCTTTGGTTGTGAGCCCAAAGCTAAGGTTGTGATAATGCATGGAGGTTTGCTGGGCTTACAGATCCTTCTCCACATAATAATATTGACAAACCTTGACGCCGGATTGAAGGACCATTAGAAGGCCAAAACTAATGCCTCCAAAAAGCTCGACTAAACAAATCCCATCCTCGGGTATAACCCTAAAATCCAAAGGTTGTGAACTAGGTGGTCAATGGCTTGAATCTATAGGTACCTATGTGCTTGGTGAAAGTAAAATGTGTTAAGCTTGATGAATATAATGTATGGCTTATGCTTGAAACTCTAACAATGTTCCCCATGATGGTGGAAGATCACATGATGAGCCTTGAATGAATGGCCCAACTTGGGCACCTGACATTTCCATCTCATGAGTAGAGGGGTTATCCATAACATGGACATTACCTTCCAACAAATCAAAACCATGGGGGAGCCCTAAAAATCTTATTAACATCATCAAATTGTTGGATTTTCCTTCATGCCCCCTAATGAAGGTAACTTGTAGAAAAGCCTTATGACTATTTCCTATTTGCCATCCTTGTTGATAATAAGTAGTCTCTTCCTAAAAATCTAGGGTGACTCCCAAGGGGTACAAAATTGCCCCCCTAACTAACACATCATATGATGTAACCTACGTAATCACTTCCTTAGCATGGACTGTGGTATAATCTACAAGTCTGACATGATTAATTTGAATGATGACCTCGTGTTTGGTTATCCCTTAAGTTCTCTTTGACTCGCCCATCAATGTCAAAATTTGGTACGAACATGGTTCCAAATTAACATTGGTCAACCCTAAACCCTCCATTATTGTTTTGTCCAACATCAAAGGTTGAGTTTTTAAATCTAGTAATATCATGTGGGGTTGATAATATCATCCCGAAACCCCTTCATTTGAAAAACACCTTTTTGATTCTGCACCACCACTACATCGGGTAGAACTTGTGTTCAATCAAGGGTGGGCGTTTTGGAAGCTCCTAAAGTTTGGTTGTTGCGGCATGCCAAGGTGTACCCACCATAACAAGTGGTTGGCCAACAAATATCCTACCAACAGATAATCCATCGACAAGTAGACCAACATGTAGATCAATAAGTAAGTGGTTGACTGAATAAAACCTCTTCGGAATCCTTGACAAGTGTAGCCACCATCCTCGGTGTATCCATGCCATCACATAATGTGGTTGCCATCCGAAATACTGTAACCAATTTAAAATCAAGCAGTTGCCAAAATCGTAGCAAAAAATATGATGTTTAGCACACCAACCTGACCGCCCCCAACACATTATTGAGTGCTTGGGTTCCTAAAGTGGAACCGGGTAATCTAATGGTCGTAATTGATCCCCTATTGGGGTTGGATGTGTCCATCAAAGTGCGAACTGTGTTAGTCAACACAAAGAACTATGGTAGACGAACTTGGCATTACGCTTCCCCACATTTAAGATCCAATATTTTGTTAACACTTCATGGTTCTTGCATTCAAGCACTTGCCCTAGTAATTGGTGCAATTGTCGAAACCCTAACCAAGATTTTGTCAGTGATTGCCCCTGAAACATGACATTAGGAATACTTGATTTGATCTCATCTGGACTTAATGGCCCTAAGAATATAGCCACAAAAAAATCCAAGGTCAAAACCATGAATTAAAGAATCACTTGGCACAAGTGTTATGGGTTTCACTTATGCCACCATGTTGGATGCCATATTCATCACCAACGCCTCCAAATGTGCAAACCGTGCCTCCATGGCATTGGGTCAATTTGGAGTTGCCTTGGTGGTTGACCCTTTATTGGCCACAACTTTTGCCTTCTAGCCCTTGCTAGAACTTAGGGATTTCCCTTCATTTCCTATCTATGTTTGACCTTGCTAGAATTTTATATGAAGCATGAAACAATGGTATGCATCATGGCCATACACCTTGTAATGGGAGCAAGGTTGATTGGGATTGGGGTTGGTGGTGGTCACTTAAATAAGATCAAGGTAATCATTTTTTCGATGTAGCCCACTACACCTCCAACACTTGTCCTTTCCCCCTTGTTCTATTGAATAGGACAAAAAAATCCCACCATGTTTCTGTTTGGGCCCCTTGCCCTTTTGTGGCATAGTCCTCATGCTTAACCACATGACTATTGAATCGATGAGGTAGGAGAAGGTTTTAGGGTTTCCCTACTAAACCCTAGGGTGACAACCTTCTCTCCACCATTTTGAGCTCAATGTGCTTAAATACTTGGAAATCCAATGCAAACATGGGTTGGGTAAGCTAGGTGAAAACTATGTTTCACATCCATTGCCTCAGATCCTTTTCCACGATCCCATACCAAAACTAGATAGCTTAGGCCTCTATGACTCCCTTGGTCACATTGATCAACTTCTACATTCGTATGTACGCTTTTCGCAAACTTTCATGAGGACAACACTAAAACTCCTATAATATGTAGAGTTTCTCCATCTTCACATCTTGGTAATTGGTGCAAAACTCCTCGAAGAACTCAGTGACAAGGTTGAAAGCAAAAACCCCTCCCTTAACAGTAGGATTGATGCCACCACCTCCAGGGGTAGGACCCACACTAGCCCCTATGATTGTGGTTGACGGGGTAGGTGTTGATGCAACTAGCCGACCCTTAGTGATGGAAAAGTAATTTGACAACTAGTACCAATGCCATTTTTCAAATGTCAGCCTCATGGGCATCACAAAACTTGTGACTTGTAGATGGTGGAATAAACCTTTCCATGTTAGGAAATGTGCAAATTGTTGTGAATTTTGTAACTACTACATAACACACTAGGTATTGAACTTTCAGATGAAACCATTTGGTTTAATGGTGCCAACCACCCTTGAAAATTGACAGGGCTTTTTGGAGGCACCATACATGTCCTCTATGTCCCACACAAATGGTATTGACATTAACGATGGTATTTTTGCTTGAAAATATGAAAAATCTTCTATAGACGAAAATGTAGGTGGGGTAGGGTCGAAATCACACCCCATGTATAGTAAATCCTTCGGCAAACCTGTCTTCAAAATCAAAATCCCAACACATGTCCCTGATGAAACACTAACCTTAATTTGGGTCTCCTTGAAAACCTTAAACCTATAACCTTGGAACTTGTAACCCAAAAACCCCATTGTGACCAAGATTGTTGCACCTATATCAATTTAATTAATCCTATAGGGATGCTAACATGTTATGGCTTTCCCTAACCTTAAAATCCCCTAAACCAAAATGGGAATTAGGGTTGTTGCACATGTATGGTTGGGGCACTTGCATCCATGAAAACGTTTTACAGGGCTAAACATACACTTGGGGCCTTTATAATTGTACAAACAACAAATGCGCTTTCACCGGTCATTACCCTGATCTCACCACCACAATGGGTCTATCGATCATTAACCCAAACCCACCCAATAACAAAAATAAACACCATGTATAACCTATTCACCACTAAACCCTAATATTTATATATGGTCAAATCAGAGGTGAAGCCTAGACTTATTCA
>Ga0209208_10004967_pt1 | contig 18641 bp, 16 predicted proteins | sample S1TSphfallax_3_FD_187694 | JGI IMG/M metagenome (GOLD analysis project Ga0209208, IMG submission 187694) | Host-associated microbial communities from peat moss isolated from Minnesota, USA - S1T2_Fd - Sphagnum fallax MG (SPAdes) (version 2) | ecosystem: Host-associated > Plants > Peat moss >... | reverse complement strand
TGGCACTGGCAACAAATGCGCAACATGGGGGACGCTCCTTTCTTCGGCTACTCCTCCAAAAGGGGCTATCAGAACGCAAAAAAACCGCACTGACCCCCCGGGATCATCAAATTCATCCAAATGTTGAACCTCCGAAACTCCACGACCGTCCAGATCATTGCTAGGATCTGGCACAACGCCCGTCCACGCAAAGTGGGAGCCCTCATCTGGCTGACCCTCAACAGAGGACTCCCGGTGGGCACGTGGCTTCAAACCATGGGGCTACAGGCCACTTGCAAAGGTTGTGACCAGGACCTCCTTGAGTCGGCCCAACATTGCCTCATGGATTGCATGCCCGCCCGGAAAGCTTGGAATGCCTTCCGTCGCACTTGGGAGGTTTGGGAGGCGCCCAGCCGCCTCTCCATCACCTGGGCTTTCATCCTTCTGGGGGAAGCCGTCTTCGAAGAGGAAGACGACCCCCCGGACCTCCAACGCTACCACATCGGCGGCTTCTCCTACAGAAGACAACCGCTCGACATCCTTAGAAGTTTCCTCCTCTACTACCTCTAGTCCGAAAGATGCCGCAAGCATTTCGACGGACAGTACTCTCTCAAGAAAGTCTTACTCCAGTCCTGGGAGGCCACGGCCGAGGTGGGCATGGCCACCTGGAAGGCTATTAGATCGTCTAGCTAGGATAGGAATCAGGATAAGCAATTAGTCATTGAGCAGGCCTTTAAGGCCGAATGGCTTCACGGCCAAATCTTTGGAGAGGGCGAGACTGCCATTTCGTGGCGCTTGCTCCCTCCCTTGTACTTTCTTAATTTCTCTAATGATTGAAGGGGCTGTTGCCTCCCTCCCTGTAAGGGGTTCACCCTGCAACGCTCCGCGAGGACTACATTCAAATGGCTCTTTTTCCCGGGACTCCTAAGTTGGAGTCCCAAAATTGTCCCAAAACTATCCCGGTTGAAGTCCTGGGACTTTGAATGCTCATAACTCCCGATTGCGGAGTCTGATCGCAATGAGGTCTAAACCAAAGTTGTAGCCCTTGTCGAGATCTTTCCAACGCCATGTCGCACTCTCCATTCGGAGGTCGGGCAGAGGTCGATTCCCGACTTTTAGTGGTCGGGAGTGCCAGTTTGACTCCCGGCCCTTCTTTTGCCCATAACTTGGGCGACAGATGTCGAAATGGCCAATGCGAGGCCATTTTCGATATTTACGCTTCAAGACCTTTCCAATGACACCAAGAACATCTCAATGCGAGGTGTTTTGGGCCTTGCTGTCGAACCCTAAACATTCAGGAGTCCTAGGGGACTCCAAATCCCCAACTTTGGAAGTGTTGGGCTTCACCCCCACACTTGGCCAAAGTGGGGTTGCGACAACTTAGTAATCTTAAACTATGTCCTAGGTAACCTATTAGGTAAGTCTAGGTTAACCTACCTTGCTAGGTTACTAACTAAGTTATTACCTAACAAGTAGCCTACTAACCTATTAACCATGTTAAGTTAGATACGTAGTTGAAGCTTAGCCTAACTTATAAAACTATGTTACGTTAGATAGGCATTCTAGGCCTAGCCAAACCTACTAGTTATGTTAGGTTAAATAAATAACCTAACCTTAATAAGTAGGTTAAGTCATCAAATGAACCATTTGATTAAGTGTCAAATCATAATGGTTCATTTGACTAAGGGTTAAATCATGATGGTTAATTTGAGTAAACCCTATCAATTCAATATGGCCAATTTGACTATGCCATGGCCATTTTGATGGACATTTGTCCATTTTGACCAGATCTTTAACTTAAGACTTGGTCAAAAAGGTCATTATAGTTGAATGTACTAGTCAAATGTAACATGTGTTTTTCATGCCCCAAACCTTTAATCAAAATGGACATACCCTTTGGTCAATGTGGACACTTTGGTCAAATTGGTCTTCTCAATGGTCGTGATTTCTTGTAATGTCTGATGATGGCGTATGTGTAGTTGCATTACAATCAGGAAGCTCTAGTGATGGGATTCTTACAATTGTGTTGTAATTAAGAAGCTTTGGTGATGGCATTCATATAATCACATTGCGATTAAAAAGCTCTAGCAATGGTGTACATGCAGTTGCATTACAATCAGGAAGCTCTTCCAAGTAATTGTGTTGCAATTCCATTGGAGCTCTATTAAAAAGCTCTGACAATGGTGCTTGGATTTCAAATGCAGTAAAAGTTTTGAAACTTTTAATTTACCACAAAGTTATGGTTGATTTTGGGTGAGACAATTTAACATTCTTCCATAGTTCATTTTTTATTTATTTCAGTAACATTTTACCACTCTCTGTTAATTTACTTCTTTTGTTAATATTTTTTTCATTGAATGCCATGTTAGATGCCACATCATTTTTAATGGTAACCATAACATTAAGTGTGGATGCTAGTATTTTAACATTTTCTTTAAAAACAATTACCATTGTTTTAACAATAGGTGTGAATATACCTTTATTAGACAACATAAAAAGAGATATTAAGATAGAATCAAATATTTGGGCTACACAACATCATGAGTCAACACATAAACTTTCCCCCAACACATAAAGTAGAAAGCACGTTTAATAGCTATTGAGAAAAAAATAAACAAAATAATTATTTAATGAAAAGAATAATTATTCATAACAATGGTCTATCCATGAAAGGAAAAACCCAAATTATAGTAACAATTGAAGAGATGGAAAAGAAAAGAGGCATTAGTTAACAACAAACCAAGAAGTTACTAAAAATTAGTCCAATCATTTGCATTTGAAGAATTTAATTAATGTTCCAAGGTGAAGGAAAAAGGCTATGATAATGTGACATGGTTATTGTAGTCCAAATTGAATTTATCAATGGAGATGTAAATTTATTTATTTATTTTTCAAAATGCATTTCAACATATTGTAGTATCTTTTCAAATTCAACAGTTAAGTTCCAAACAATTATTTCATTTTTCAAAATCCACTTTGGCAACAAAAATGAATTTTTTTGGAATTTCGACAATATATCTAGGCAATTTTCTTGGCAAGTTCTTTGGACCTTGAACCTCTAGTTCTTAATTAAACCTTTTACTACATTTTTTATTACTTATTTTTGCAAAAATGAGGAGAAATAATGTTCCACCAAAATATAGGATAAAACAATGATGTGAATTATTAGATACTTGTTTTTCAACGGTGGATTGACCTAAAGCAAAACAATTTTGAGTTTTCACCATTTTTTGTAATTTTTCTTCCCTTATAATTTCCTTCAATTTTGACATTTGAAACAAATATTATTTAAAAAATTGAACATTTTCAAAAAATATATATGTACTACTAAACCTAAAAATGTACTATAATATAATATGAAAATTTCAAGATTTTTGGTCAACATTATAAAAATGTGTAATATGTTTGGTATGAATGAAAATATCAATCATTTTTCATCCATTTTGGTACATAACATGGACAATCTATTATGTTTTTTTTTTGTTTTCATTTGTCTCGATGTGTTTTGATTCTTGTTTGCCACCTTTCAATTCACTTCTATAGACTTCAAAAGGAAGTGGATTTTGGTAAGGATGCATGGATTCAAATTTTGACATTTACACAATACTATTCACCAAACTTTTGAGCCCACAATATTCCATTTTGCACCAAAATTCAAGGTCATATTATTGATCAAGCAAAACATGTACATTGAAAAAGAAAAGATGAAAAACATGCTAATGACTAAGGCTTATCACCCTTAGGTTTCTAAAAATTATTTTGACAATAGGTCACTGAAAATTTCAAATTTTTTCCTCTTCATAATAATGAAAATCTCCAAAAAAATGATAGTTTAAAAGATAATTGAATTATTACCAAATCCAATCATGTATTATGATATACATAACATCATGGAAACAAATTAAATGTAACTAAAAATTTAATTTCATGTCTTGTTTTTCTTATATATTTTCAATTACTTAATATGTTTGTATTATAGCATTTGGGCTATTTTTACCCACCCAAATTGAAGCTACCTTACATTTATTTTACATAAATTATTTGATTTATAAGGCATTGTGATAGATTTTTAATTCCCTCACAAAAGTTTTGTTAGAGGTTTGAATTGATTATTGGATGGTTTGAATCTCTTCAAGTAAGCTTATGAAATGAGTATTAAAAAAAAGGTTTAAAATAATTGTTTTCAACCATGTACATTGGAAGGATGAATTTGGGAAAATTGAAAAAAAAAAGTTAGTGAGTTGCACTTTTGGATTTTTACATTTTCTTTCTAGAAGACCTTGTTACAAATTTAGTCAATTTTGAAGGAAGGATGTGTGTGGGCATGGTTTGCAAATAGGATTAGGGATACATGTTCATTATGTTCTTTTCATTCAAATTTTCATTGGAAAGAATAATAAAAGAAGAAAAACAAGAGGAAAAGAAGACACAACTAGAAGTTGAGCTATCCATCATGCACTAATGAGTTATAAACTTTCAGCAAAGGTGCATTTTTTCAATTTCCACTCTAGATCTGCACAACCACCACCATAACAACTCATAAATTCTAGATCAAACCAAAAGCAAGCTAAAATGCAAAGAGCAACAACATTGAAGGATGCACATTGAGCAGAAACCATCAACAAATTTGCAAGCAGAACTAGGATGAGAACAACAACCAAGTGCCACTATCTCTCACCATTCCAATCAAGAAGCTATCCACCATGAAGACAACAGTAAGGTAAAAGCATCTAAAATCATCAGAATAAGCATAGTGAGTAAATTAGACTTCAATTTTCTTGTCAACCCTTTCATATATAGAAAAGACAAGACAATTCAAAACTCAACCCAAGTTGAAGTTGATTCTTTTAACTTTACAATTTTACTTATGAGTTTGTGAAGAATTGTTGTAAGGATTTCTGGTATTGTCAATAGGCCCCTTATTTTTGTGAATGCCCTCACCCAAGGGTTTTAACCCCTAGAAGTTTTTGAGAAAGGTGCCAAGGATAAGAAGTAATATGCTATTTAATTTGCAATGTTGAAAACAAATGCTACATAATCATTGCAAAATTAAGGAATGCTCATCTTGTTGTACTCTTAAAGTTTTAACCATAATTGTGATAAGAAAAGTTGTAAATGGTAATGGGGAAGGCCTATTCTTGAGGGCATCCCTTAATTTGAGGGTTGTAGCCTCAAAAGTGTGATACCAATGGCATAGGCCCAAAAATTAGGGGTGGCCCACCTTGAAATATTGCAAGGTCTGTGTGTGGACAGGAAAAGGTCCACTCTAAAAGAGAATGTGGTGTTTCTCATACAAAAGGCCATGGCTCATGTGTTTTTAAAACTTTGTGGTTTCATCATTACAATGTACCATATGTGATATTTGTTATGGCACATATTGCATTTGAGCTCTGTTTGAGCTCTGTGCTGCTGTGCACTACTAGTGACGATCAATTATTTTATTTTTTCCTTATGTTTACATATGATTTTTAATAACTCATCATTATTTATGTCAATGTCAAATTTAATTCAAATTAATATACATTTCATGGATATGAAAAATAAAATGTTTTTTTCTTTTTTTATATCCATGTCAATGGATAGGGAAAAAACGTGAGGTAGTTTTAAAATGGAGGTAGTTTTTATAAAAGGTGAGAGATAGTTATTAAAAAAGACAATTAAAAAAAGTAGTTATTAAGAATGGATGACCATATGAAAGATTTAAAAAATTCCCCCATATACCAGTTCCAATTACTTGTCATTGGAATGAAGATGACAATTTGACATTAGATAAACAGCACATATGGCACAAATTTCCATTAGGTAATGTCACATTTTTGTCATATGTGCCTCCACATAATGTTAAATTGTCATTTTAATGTAATATATTCCACAATAAACACATATGTCATGAGCCATGGTTTTTTGTGTGAGAAAATCATTCTCTTTTAATGTTGGGTGGTTCCTAGGTTTTACGGCCTGAACCACTAGTTTTGGTTCCTAAAATTTTCAAGGAACTAGTGTTGGTACAGTTTTGGTTGTTTTGAAAAAAAAAAAGTGACACTTTGTTCTGATTTCAGTTTTTTAATTTAGGGGCAGTTTCAATTCTCTAGTTCTTTTTTATTTTCAAGTTTGAGTTCCAAGATCCAAAACACCAACCTATGCTATCATGTCATTGCAAATTCCAGTTTTTGTTTTTTGGTCACCTGAAAAAAGATTAAAAAATTCTATGCCCTAGAGTTGGATCTGGGCCTGGATTTAGAAAAACATTTCCATCCAGTTTTGGTTCTTAGACCACTTTGGAACTGGACCCTTGGGTCTGGTTCCACTGAAACTGAATGCTGAAATCAGGGACTCAGTTCTCACTCAGTTCCACATCAGGCGTCCCTTGACCCATAAAAGACTTTAGAGACCAAGAACATCAAGGTTGGATATGAGAAAAAAGCTTTTGTGCATCAAATTAGCTTTGATCATGATATTAAAACAAAAGAAGCGTTGTGATCAAACAATTCTAAGCAAATGGGATTTGATAGCGAGTCAAGAATCAAGATCATAGGGAACTAGGTGGATACATTGAATGTGGCAACAAACTTGTAAAAGTTCATGTTGAACATAGCTCAATATGAACCATGCAATTTACAATTCAGTAGGAAAGAAGGAAAATATAGGAGGAAAAAGTTTCATACACAAAACAAGAGGATTTAATCAAAATCTCTTTAAGTAATGTCAAGGAGGTGCAAATAGTTCTTTGTCCAAATGAAATTGAACAGAAGTGTAAGCATAAAACATATTTCCCTTGAAAACAAAGGGATCAAATTGGTTGATGGTCAAAGGGTAGATATGTGGGATGATCAACAGGGGATCTAAAGCAATGGGTGTAGAGAAGATCTTGACAATGATTAACTTGGAAGGGGTGACTTTTAGGTGTACATGTTTAAATTAAAATACAGGATACATTAGGATGCCTTCTTAAGGTTGCACAATGTAAGGTACAAACATTTTTGTTTTTACAAGGTAAAAATATATCAAGGCGTAATTTATATATTTTTTTAAAACAGTATATATAATACACACCATGCTTACAACCAATAATAGTAAATACTGCAGACAAAAGAATTTGGTTTGAAGTATGGAGGAGATGTACAACCTTTGCAAGGTATGGGAAATTTGTGTGGCACAATGTGCCAAGTTCTAGCTCATGATGAGCACTTCTTCCACGGTGAACCAACTTGTCTGTTTGAAACACTAGATGCACATGTACTATAGAATGGTCAAGCCCCTGTCCATTGCGTTGGGTAAGGGCGTCAGGTGAGCCTGTTAAGGGGAGCTTGCTTGGTGGCACACCCAACATAATTGGGGCAGGGTGAGACCATTCCATGATGTTGAATTAAGGTCTGAGGTGGCAGATTCCAACAAAGATTTTGGTCAGGTTATTCCTAGTGTATGATCGTCCCCTGAAGATTATATCCTATAATGTGGTCAAGAAAATAACATAATCTGCCACAGCAGACCTTAATATTCATGGCATGTATAAGTGCACACATGGTCTGCTAATAAAAAAAACACAGGGCAAAATCGAAAATATCTGTTTCTAAAAAACAGAAAAAAAAATTCCCATCGAAAATCCTGGCCACGATTGCCCGTTCAGAAAATTCCATTGTACGTAAATACCGGTCAAAGGCACGGAACTCGAAAATAATAGTTGAAGAAGACCAGGTGAAGCGGGTTGCCGGGGCAACACCTTGCTGCAGCGAACAAGCTTGGCGCGCCAATTTGTTGTAGGAAATTACGCGCGCCGAATTACAGAAACGACTAATATCAAGTGGGTCATCCGGATCAATTCAACCCCCAGTAACTGGATCAATCCCTGTAGCATGTGGGGTAATTAGTACTGGATCAATCCATGGGAAGTGGAGCTCACTCAAAGCTTCGTGGCGTAGCGAAGAAGAAGAAGAAGAAGAGTCGTACTGTGGTCGGCGCAGAGTGCCACCTGATTTCAGGAGCCTGTTGCCGAGATTTCTGCAGCACCCAAGAATTTAGAGTCTAGATCAATTATATTTTTTTGGAAGAACTCTAGGACGGCCGGACTTGTACTTCATATGCGTCCTAGATCTAAGCATTCGCTAGTGCTGATCAATGCAAACTTCTCGTGATCTGCTACTTGAATTATACCAGAAATCACGAGTCAACGGATTGACAAATTCTAGGCACGGTCCGGCCTCTCTGCATTCGAATGTCAACTAATAATGACCCTAGCTAGAATTCCGATACTCGAATAAAATCAGAACTCATTGAGTCATTATAAAGTTTCAGTGCACGGTTCGTTTTTTCAACCCCAGACGCAGCAGCAGCTAGCTAGCACACTGTCATGACAACTGCCGGTGCTTACAGCTAGCTCTGTGCATCAGCGCATTTGTTTTTGCATATCATTCTTTGGTTTTGGGCAGTTTTTTGAAGTTTTAGTCCTAGTAGCTTGCGCAAGATGCTTGATGAAGTGCGTCTTCTGTTAGTGCTGGGTGTGAAGAGTCTAGTTCTCCTCCCCTCTTGTACGTGCGGCCAGCTGAGTACCATTCTTCTAGCGAAGAATAGGTACGACATCGATTGGCAGTATGGGCATGCGACTTGGTATGGAGATCCTTATGGAGACGGCTCAGACGGTGAGTACTTTTTGATCTGCGATTTCAGATACTTCTTAACGTTAGTGCGCTAGAAAAAGCGAGCGGAGTTTCGTTAGGAAGTAGTCCTTGTAGAAGGAAGATAGAATAGTTCTCAGACCTTATATGGATTTGGAGATCAACGACTAATGGGTGACTCAAGCTGCCCTCCTAACACTGGAAGTAGTGACTGGCGAACCAATCATGTCTAGGATTAGTGCGGAGACTGAAGAGTTCCAAGCGTAATGTTCTAGTAGCCCAAGTCATCGACTGCTTACGAGGCGCATGCATGACGCGACAGCCTTACATCGATCATTCTTGCATCCAGGATGGGATTTTGAAGCCGTTTTCTAGAATTGAACATATATGTTCATGGCAGGCAGAAAATCAGTGACCAAATCGTGCTGTTGCTAGTTCGGGACCAGCTTGGACTCTAGCTGAATCATTTGTTGGAATCGTTGTGCAGGAGGCGCTTGTGGGTATACCGCCCTGGAGACCACGCCTTATGGCTCCAAGATTGCGGCTGGAAGTTCAGCAGTTTTCATGAATGGTCAAGGCTGCGGTACTTGTTACGACGCAATGATCAGCAGCAAATTACCTTACTTTTGCAAATCCATGGAGCTACAATATTATTGCATGGCTTAATGTGATTGAAGCAGTGGAAGAAGTGTTCTGACACCCATGCTGATCTAAGAATGGTCTAAATGTTATGTGCATGCAGGTCAAATGCAGATATTCAATCTGCAAGTCAGAACCGACCAGGATAGTCATCACAGATTTTTGTCCCGGTGGGATCTACTGCAGCACCGGCGCAGTTGCATTCGATCTCAGCGGCAGTGCCATCAACAGCTTGGCAGTGCCGGGTCAGGAGTGGGCTATGCGCAACATCGGCACATACAGCATTCAATACATGAGGTATGAACTAGGACGTAGATAGCAGCACTCAAAATACTCCTCAGTTGTCTGCACCGCCGTTCCATTTACCTTTCAAGTTTTTTTACCATGGCCAGCCAGTTCAAGACTAAGGGTCTCTTCCAACCTGATGGAAAGCAGGGCTTTATTTCATGCTGCAAGGATAAGTTGCTGTCCATCGGAGAGCTGCAAGTGCCTTGAAATCCAATATGTAGTTCAGTCATGTTAGGAACTCAGGGAACACATGTTCTCATGAACATAAAAGAGAGAGATGTCATTTCATGGTGAAGCCACAGTTCGACTCATCGCAGCTCCTGCAATTGGTGAATGCTTGACTGGTAGAGCTGTGAGTTGGAAAAACGTAATGAAAAGCGGATGTGATCAAAGAATCTGAGATCACAGCAGCCAAATTGACAGATGTCCTAACTAGTCATTTGAGATGCAAGGAGCTCGCTACAAGATTAATGTGATTTACTCTCACGACACCACCGTACTTAACGATCCGACGTTGTGTGCTGGCGCAGGGTCCCATGTGAATATGGAGGACAAAACGTTGCCTTTGCGGTGGATGCAGGCTCTAGTCCTTATTGGCTGTCGTTCGCCGTCAAATACGAGGGAGGTCCAGGCGACATTCAATCTGTCATGATCCGACAGGAAAGTAACAAACAAACACCAGCGACAACCCCAAGGAAGTTTCCATTGCAAATTTTTTGCAAATTTTTTTAATGAAAAGCTTGAAATTCATACGTGACACGGACTTTGATTTTGACAACCCTGGCTGCCGGTTGGTTGGGATCATGTGCATGTGTGTAGTCTGGTAGCTACGAGTGGGAGCCAATGCAACACAACTGGGGTGCGAGTTGGATGTTGATCGATTACTCCGGACAACCTTTCAAAGGTCCTTTCGACGTTCAGATCATTGCCAAGCTCAATGGCCATTCTCTCATCGCATGGAATGCAATCCCAGATTACTTCCAACCCGGAGCAACCTACAATTCAACTGTCCAGTTCCTACATTAAATTACCCCCCCAAAAAAACCAAAAAAAGATAAAATCAAACCCTATGGGTCTAATTAACCCATGCAGCTTAATTAGTTTATAACCTCTAGGGCCTTTTCCTTAATCGTGCACCTTAATTATTAGTTTACACTAAGGCCCCAGCTTGTACTGTATATTACCACCATAGCAAATTAGCCATGCCATCCATGCCTTCTCAATTCCTATATGCCATATTGATCTCTAATTTCTTGAGTAAGAACCCTCCATTTTTCACCTCAGAGTTGCATGATTGGGGGGGTTATTTCACATGGCTCTAGAGATAGAATATTGTGCATGTACCACGGTAGGGAATTATGGCTGATTGCTGACCTTGTGAATTTTGATCTAGGGATTGCCTTGTTGATGTGGTCCAGTTTAAAATCACCACCTTCATACATATAAGATCTGCAACTTCCATTCGAACTTGTGGACTCATCTCCCATTCTCACATCTGATTCTTTTTTTTCCTTCTATTTTCTTTTGTTTGTTTTTTATTTTGGTTGCTTCCTGATTTAGTGGTTGAGGCAGGAGAGACAGTGGAGACGTAGGTCCTTGAATCTCCCCTTTCACCAATTACAAATTTAGCCTTAATTTTTTTAATAACTAAATAAAATTTGTAACAAAACACAAAAGAAGGTATGTATCTTATCATTTGTTAATATTTCTAAGCTGATTTCTTTCACTTTTAAAAAATTATATATATTGCATTGTTTTGCATATAAAATTCCCCCTAAAATGCACCGTAAATTTATTTTATTTACTATAGACTTGTAAATTTTTTTTGATTAATTTAGGGTTTCCCAAACTCTAAATTTGAATCATAATCCAATAATATATACATAAGGACTTGTGTTATATATATATATATATATAATGTAAAATATTTTTGACCCACTATATGATTATTTTAACCAAAAAATTATTTACTACATATTAGAAAAGTATAAAATAAAATTTCAATTAGACATAGGATTAATATATGGGAGAGATCATTTTTATTATTATGTGAAATAGAAAAAAAAAGTAGAAAATCATTTGCTTTGATTTATTTTTTAAACATAATTTAAAATCTTATTAAATTAAAAACTTTTTTTTTTTTTTTTATTTGAAATGAGTTTACAATTTTAAGAAGGAAAAAACATAAATATGAACATATTTGAAGAAATTTTAAACTTGAACTTTAAATTTTTTGATCTCAACAAACTTTGTATTGCATTTAGAGTTGGGTTTTCATATAAGGTTTGTTTCTTACCTTTGTGTGATTTTTTCAACCTAATTTTTCCAATCTCTTTGAAGAAGATATAGAATGAAATTATATTGTTTCACATGTGTCTAAACCCTAAAAATTTCCCCCCAATTTAATGTAAAATATTTCTGATAATTAATGAATTATCAACAAATTTTGTCATATAATTATGTAATTAATAGACCAATATTTTGGATAATTTAAATGATTAATTATCAAGAATTAGATAATCATTTATTTATTTAAAATAATTAACTAATCATTTGGTTTAACTTTATTTACTTGGATAATAAAATTAGATTGATTAATTTGATATTTGATTGATTAACTTAATTATATTTTTGTTTTAATAAATTATTGAAATCACTATTTAAGATAATTATTCCATGTTACAGATTACGAGTTCAACTTTTCCATGAAAAATTCCTACACCAAGATAGGCTTGATCACAATTGTCATTGTACTATTTGTTCCACAAACAATACAACCTATTTTCGAATTCAATGGAACAAAGTAAGAGTCATGGAACTCCTAATCAACAACCCCAACCTCTATACACACCTTTGTTAGCATACTATTTTGAAATTAACTAATTATTTTGGAATGACCCAAAATGCTAATATTGCATTTAGGGTAGGATCTTCATTTAAAGAAACTGAAAACCCACATGCATAATTTTGGAGTGACCTTGAATACAAGTATTACATATAGGGTTGGGTTATTTCAAAGTGACTTCGCATGTGGGTATTGTGTTTAAGGCTAGGTTTTGACTTAAAGGTATCTAAACCATCTAAATGGGTTCTTTTAAAGTGTGGCTATTACATTTAAGGTTGATTATTCATTTAAACTTACAATACCTGCACTTATATTTACTTGTACCAACTAGAATTTTGAGGTTTCATTGTAATATCTACACCCGTACTTACCTTTACCAATTGGAATTTTGGGGCTTTGTTGCAATACTTACACCCGTACTTATTTCTACCAATTGAATTCTAGGGTTTCGTTGCAATACCTACACCTGTACTTACCTTTACCAATTGGAATTTTGGGGCCTAATTGCAATACTTGCACTTGTACTTACTTCTACCAACTGGGATTTTGGGGCCTAATTATAATACTTGCATTTAACACTAATATTATCATTATCCTTGTGTTTTTGCATTTCACATTTTTTGTGCTTATTACTTAGAAACAATAATAACCTTTGTGCCATATTAAACTTCATGTGTGTGTTGAATATATGATGTTCAAAGAATTTGGGCTTTGGTTTCCTCCATACAAAATTGATTTTAAAACAAAATTCTTAGTGCCAATGGCAACAATTTTGATTAGTAATTGAAACATTTATTCATGACATCATTTAGTATGTACATTTGTGTGATTAAACATTGTTTCATGCCAATCTTTGAACCATTTGACATTATTTCCCAATCCATTTTCTACATGATGTAACACCAATCCTGGGTGTGAAACTGCATTTGCCTTTATGAGGTGTATGTTATGAATATTACATGCCAATACTTTCATGTGTGAAGTGGCATGTTCACAAAATGTCACATCGCCTTCTTTACATTCATTTGTGATCTCTTACATTGTAATGACCAATTGTGCAAAAGCCCTTCCATTGGGGTTGATGAATTTATTGTGTCATTAGACCCTACAATGGCATCCATAGGGAGATTATTTTGCTCCATGTTCATGAGCCCATCAAATTCCATGATCCCATCGTCACCTTCAAGATGTTCATCTTTGTCATCATCATTGGACTCCATATCATCTAGAATATGTCATGGGTCCACAAACATGTGACCCAACCCTCCATGATGTGATCTATACCATGTTCCACAATAATAAATGATATCCTCTTGAAAAATGTCTATGCATGTGAGAATGACCACAATTTGGTGTTTACACATGTTCTCTCGCAATGCCCATTCACATGTGCAACAAAATATTTTGGTGAATGGGAATTTCACAACGTAAATAACATTAGGAAGGCGTTGGTTTCGTATGCCCCAAGCTCCATCACTTTCAAGGGTTGGTTGGTACACATGGGTGAATGGAATAAGGTCCGCCTTTTCCACATTTTGTGTAATAACAGCCTCCACAACCTTATTTTTTATGAAACCTTTTTTTTTCATTTCCAATGTGTGCATGTAGTGGTGTACAATGGTTGTTGTTAATTGACACACCAACTAGTCAATCCTACACCTTTTAAGGCTTTTTGTGTCAAGAGTAAGCCAAAGTTTCAACGCACCATGATATGATTCAATGTTTGCTTAGGTGTCTTGGTTGGAATGGGGCACTTTTCGATCACCCAACATCCATAATTTGGCAAACATAAACACAATGCACAAGGATGAATAACATAATTACAAAAGAATTTTGAATACTAAACCATGATAAATATTATCACTTATCAAACTTATGGTAATAAGTCCAGAAAGAATTTGTCCACACATCACCAGGCTTATGTTTATGAAGGTTTTCTCTTATAGCAACCTTCCCATGCTCTTTGAAGTCATCAATTGTTTTTCCATGAGTGATGGACATGTACATCACATCATGAAGGTCTTGGAAGATTCCACCCCGCACTTTCACATCTTTGATTTTTTCAGTACCACGTAAGCGCTATGCTTTGAAAACATGCCAATAACAAAGGTAGATGGGAACCTTGTCCATATCCCATTCGACCCTAATAAGGACACATATGCAATAAAATCTCCATGAGTGGATGGGGTTAGTACAACATAAAATGCATTTGAAGTAATCAAAAATTTTATGAAAGATATTTAAAAGCATCTAAAGAAATAAACACAAAGTAGGTACTAGGTATAGAACTAACCGTAATGCCTTCAATTCTTGAGGTGCATTATCAACAAAAAAACATGATGGTTTCCAATGTGGCATGTGTGATAACATCTTATCTTTTAATGGTTTCAACCATTTGATCAAAGCTTAAATTGTTTGCTTACTTGTAATGATCCAGGCTAAAGGGACATTCGTGTAATGATCATCAAACCCCATCAAGGTGAATAGATGGAATTTCATGTCATTTGTGCCAAATGTGGCATCCATAGAAATGGCACCATTATGACCATATGATAGCATGGACTCACACTAAGTTAGTGTTTGAATAGCTATGGTGAATGGGATTTGAATCTTGTGGATTTCACCAACATTTTGGAAAAAGAACACATTTTCCGGATGTTGGAGAACCCAAGACCGAATTGAAATTGTAGGGTGGGTCTATAAATGCCAACTCCTTTTCTTATATTTCCGATCCAAATATGCAATGTTTTGAAGCCAAATGAAATCATCTCATGTCATGCTTTGACCCACATTCACACATTCCCACCAAATTGTTTTATGCTTGTCATATATTTGTTTGGTCATGTAACCTAAGCTTAGTTGGGCCCATATGTGGTCTTTCAATGCATGTGATGTGCATGGAGCATAAAAAGACATACAAGAAATGGATTTCAAGTCATGTTCACCATGTGCAAATGACCCATCAGTTCGTGTATGGGCCTTATGATAAATTATGATCTCAGACACAACAAGTCGGGTGTATAGATGTTTGATTGAGAATGATGCTAAGCATCCTCGTTTAATAGATTGAGTGTGGGTTGAGTTTTCCCAATAGTCTTCTGGTCCATATCTGCATTGATACCTAGACCAAAAAATTTCAAAATGTAAATGATTACATCTTTGGTATATGAATTAAAGAAATTAAAAAGGTTAATGCCATAAATGTTTACCATGTATGCCCGAAGTGGTTTTTGATAGTTGGTTGTTTGACATCCTTTTGGCTTAGAAAGTTTTTGTAAACATTCCATTCCACAAGGGTGCTCATATCCCTTTGTTCATTTTCCAAGAATTCCAAGATGCAAGCATATGGAACATAAGCAAATTGAATTGTCACTTTATTTTGCCCTCCATGGTGTATCCCAGACCTTCACACCAAATCCTTGTTTGAGAAAGGGGATTTGGTGTGGGGTTTTGGACATGAATGGAATGGGACTTTGGAACCCTTCCCATGATTGAAAGAAATAAGACAAGTTCCTGCACTAAGAGAATTTATAATTATATAAACATTCATCATTGAACAAAAACCCAAAATGCAATACATACATGGCTCCTTTAAAATCAATGTTGTGATTTGGAATTCCCATTACAATACCCATATCATGATATAAAATATTTATTATTCCAATGTACATAGCATATAATACTTGCATTATGAACCCATATACTAAAACAAACTTTGACAATACCGACATTGAGCTATTAAACCTTCCATCATTGAAAATGTTCACATATGCAATACCTAGATTGTACCTTAAACCCACAATGTTTGAAAACTCCATGTAACAATACCCACACAATGATAATTAATGCACATTGTTTGAGAGGTGCAAAATGCAATACTTGCCTTAGACCATAAAACCCACACTGGTTGTGGGGAGTCAAAACATTATTCACATATGGGTATGAAAAAATCAAACTACAAAAAGATATTGAATATAAAATATTCATGTAAAGGTATAAAACCTTTATTTATGGTTGTATATTTAATGAAACTTGACGCCCTTTTTATATCCAATAACTAGGAAATGAAAAGAGGTTGAATTGTGAAAATATAAACAAAAAAAAAAGTAACAAGAGACAAATGCATACTTTTAAGAATAAAAGATGACAATGTTCCACCAAAGTTTATAGTCCCAATTGAAAATGCAACCCTAAAAGATCATAACTCATACAAGAGTGGGTTAAAAAATATTAAATTCTAACAACTATGGAACATATGGAAACAAAGGAGATTCATAATTATGGTATAGATCTAAACAAGTGATAAGATTAAAAACCAATATAATGAACAAAGTTTAGAATATAAACCTTAGGCCTTGAAACATATGAACCAAATTCCTATGTAATGAATCATAAAGCATAACCCTAAAAATCAAAATGATATTTTGCCATAAGCCTTATTACAACCTTAACTATACAAACCTTAACAAAAAAAAGTCTTAGTGATATATGTCCTAAACCCAAAAAACTATACAAACTATACAAATTATATGATGCAAAATAAACAAATTTAAAATAACATAGGAAAAAAATTAGAAACCAAAATTTCAAGGTTTTAAACTATAAATATTTATTGACTGAAAGAAAATACCTTAATCTTTTTTTAAAATCAAATAAATTTTGTATAAAACCAAAAGAGAAGATATGTCTTTTACCTTTGAGTGATCTCCCCAACCTAATGTTTTCCACTTTCTTTGAAAATTATATAGAATGCAATTGTATTATTTCACATATGTGTAAACCTTAAAAATTTCCCCCTAAATTTAGCCTACTTTAGATTAATTGCTATAAATTTGTGAAAAAATTATTTATTAATTTATGTGTCTCAACCCTAAACTTAAACCATAATCCAATAATACATACTTATAATAATTACATGAAAAGATGTATTGTAATGTCCATTCAATAATAAATTATGTAAACAAAATTTAGTAAAATATGCATTAATTAAACCAAAATGACTACAATTATGGCATTGTTTCCACTATAAATTGTTTGTAATACTTACATATGGGGACCTATGTTCATCATCCATGAACTAGGGTGAACTTTAATAAATTGATAGGTAGGATTGAAGGGCGGGATGGGGGTGGAAAAAGTGAATAGGTAATTAATTAGGTATTTGACTATGTAAAAAACATAGATAGATAGGTAGTTAGGCAGATAGGCAAGTTAGTACATAAGAAACAAGTTACTTTATCAAGGTGACTAGGTTTGTAAAATACTTATGTCAATAGGGTGGTTATGTGTGTAGGGTAGCTAGGTTAGTGGGGTAGGTAGTTAGTACAGTGGTTAAATTAGTAGGGTATGTAATTAATAGGGTAGCTAGGTTAGTAGGGTAAATGGTTAGTACAGTAGCTAAGTCAATAAGATAACTAGTTATTAGGGTAGCTATGTTAGTAAAGGATAATAAATAAGGTACTAAGGTTGGTGCAGTACTTATGAGGGTAGGAAAATGAGCGGGTAGCTATGTGTGAGGTCAGGTTTAAAAGAAAAATGGCCAAAAACCAAAAACCCAAAAAGAAGAAAAGTATAATGGTTAGCATAAAAAACAAATGGACTACGATGAACCCCATCTAACCCCGAATGAAAAAACCCAACTCATCCAATGGACAGAACGGCCAACTGGTGCATTAATGGCTACCGGTTCACTCTGCCCATTTCCTTATTCATCTTTTAACCAATGATTCAAGAAATACAAGGAGTGCATTATCTTAATATTCAAGACTGGGTTTTATTACATTTGTTTGTTTTCTATATTTTGATCTAGAGGTGTTTGACCAACTAGGCCCTTTTGCTTTTTTAGTTGCATTATGCTAATGGGGCAAGATTCAAGACCTATCCACATGTCACACCTTATTTGTTCCAAATTGGTTTTAGTTTGAAAGGTGAAACAAAATAATTCTAGATTTTCTTTTGCCTTGCCATGGTTCATCAAGCCCAAATCATGATCTAGTACAAATGGTGTCATCTACAAATTTGTGATTTGTTCAAATAGCATTTTGCTCTACAATGTTTTGGCTAAGAACTTGCTCTTGTCAACAGTTGCCATATGCAAACACCCCCATTCGTGGTCATTTGATGTAATGTGAAAAGAATTAGGTAGTGTTGTTGGGCTGAAATAAGGCCTTTTAAAACTCCCAAGTTCCAATAAATAGAGTGAAGCAAAACTCGAAGGTAAAACAAGGCTGCTATCCTATGGTTAACAAAAGAATAGAAGGGGGGGGGGGGGAGAAAAA
>Ga0209208_10004965_pt1 | contig 18647 bp, 11 predicted proteins | sample S1TSphfallax_3_FD_187694 | JGI IMG/M metagenome (GOLD analysis project Ga0209208, IMG submission 187694) | Host-associated microbial communities from peat moss isolated from Minnesota, USA - S1T2_Fd - Sphagnum fallax MG (SPAdes) (version 2) | ecosystem: Host-associated > Plants > Peat moss >... | reverse complement strand
TCTCTCTACACTAAGAGAAACAACTTTTGCGAGAACCTCAATGCGCTTTCATTGCAATGAACCCTCTTATTCTCAATCGGCAAACATTAGATATGACCTCTTGTACTTATACTATAAACCCCCCCCCAAACAAAAGCAAACAAACACACACACACACGCACGCACACACAAAACCAAAAAAGAATAACAAAAGGAAACCAACAAGACAACAAACCTACTCCCACCACCCGAACAAAATGCTCCCAAAAACCAACCCCAACACCAAACTTTCACGCAAAATTTTAAACTCTTAAAATCAAACTCCTCACATTATATATTATTCTGCACATAATAATAATACTCTGTACCCACGAGACAAGCGATGATCCCCACTCCAAAACAATCAAAACTTCGTTCTTTAGAAACAAGCCCCCATCCCCAACTCCTCCACACCCCCAGAAAAACGAAAACAAAAAACCACTTGTGAGAGAAATGACAAATGACTTCTGGGGAAGGGCGATATGAGGAAACTTGTTGTACTTATTAATTAAGTAGTATACTTAAGCAAATTCTCTCTTCTTCTTCTTCTTCTTCTGTGCAAGCAAATTGCGTAAGTCATGCGGGAGATTTGCGAATTGCCCGCGCGACCCGAGCGACAAGTTCGAAGCCCACACGCACGTATTCTGCGATTTCAATGACAGACAGCGACAGCCGCGCTCTGTGCCTGCGCAGTGCCAGTGTTTTTTTTTTTTTGGCGGGGTCAATTTTGTCATTTAGCCAAAGTGGCGATCGGATCCATAGGAAGATTTAGCCAGAACTGGCCCAAAAACTGAATATAAAAATAATTTTTAAAAATCCTTTATACTTTTGGCTACCTATTTGAACACTGTACAGAAATCTGGCGATTTTCTTAAATTCTGGTCAAGTTATGGTTATTGAAAATCTCAAAAAAACACTTGATTTTAGCACTTGATTTAAGCACTTGTAATTTTTTTTATTTCTCTTTTTGGCCAGCAAAATTAAAAGGCTGCAGCGCACACCATATTAACAGGTAGGTAGGTGTGTAGCCACTAGCTACCTACCTACACCGGAAGTGACCGGGCACGGAAGTCACCGCCAGAGAGGTGAGCAGACATGACAATCACCGCCGGATGTGACCGGACAAGGCAGTCACCGCCAGCTAAGATCAAGCTGGCCTAGTTTTTTCAGTTCCTTCTGGTGGGGGTCAGTTGCTTTTTTCTTTTTTTAATTTTTTTTTTCTTAACGGGCTGCAAACTTGCAATCCAATTTGTGCCCCCGAGGGCCAACTTTCCTTTCCTTAGAATCCGGTCAAACTGACCGGACCGGGCCGTTGGAATCGGCCGTTGCTGCGTGTGCTGTCGTCGTCGTCGTCGTCGTCGTCGTCGTCCTTCTTTGAGAAAGACAAAAGGAAATTGGAAAGATGTAAAAAAACCTGCCGAACTTTATTTCAATCATAGCCTAACCTGCTCCTGAAGCCTTTTCAATCGTAAAGAAATGGAGATTGGAAAAGAAAAAAGGACACGAGTCTTCGTTTTTTACTTGTTGACAACATTTACTTACATAATTGACAATGTCTCTTTTGTTTTTAATCAATTTTGTGATGTAGCCAAAGTGGTGATCATCCATAGGAAGATTTAGCCAAATTGAAAGTGAAAATTTAAAAATATATTCTGTATTTTGGGCTGCCTATTTGAACCATGTAAAGAAATATGGACATTTTTCTTAAATTTTGGTCAAATTTTGGTTATTGAAAAACTCAACCAGCATTCAATTTTAGCACTTTTGATTTTGATTTTTGGCTATTTATAGTCAGCAAAAAAAAAGGTTGGTACTAGTTGAGGCTTAACCCAACCCTATGGTAAGGCTTCGACCTAGCTACCATATGCCAATCTTGTGGAACCTGGCGTAGTTAGGCACTAATTAATTAATTTTTGAAATTGCAATTTTTTTGAAAGAAACTCTCAAGTACACTAGTTTGATTATTTAGTGTAAAAATAATGTTGAATTGTAAAAGATTACTATTTTTACTACTGAAAATAAATGACCAAAAATGTATATTTATTAGGCACCTTGTTGTTGATCTAGGCTAGGTACTACTACTATAATTGAGATCACTAGTGTAGCCTGTGTAATTTTCTCATTTTAAAGAATGTATAACTCACTCATGCAAGCTTCAAAAGATATGAAATATTTATTATGCATTTTTTGTTCTTTGTCTACAAGTTTTGGTTAATTGCATGAATTAAATCCTTCATCATGACTAGACCAAAATTATATTTACACTTAAACCTACAGTCATGTTCAAACACCTCACATTATATCCACTCACTTTTGGTGGTACACCAACACACAATTGAAAGTCATTACATGAAGATTTTTTTTTTTGAAAAAGTGATATTACCTATCTTCCATTGTTAATTTCAAGTTTTTTTTTTTGGTATGTATGTGTACAAAAATATCATCAACTTGCTTATGCAAAGAAGCAAAAGAAAAAGAAAAAGGAATTGATTGCTTGTTTGTAGATGGTAAGTTCACCTTTCATTTTGGAACATGTATACATGAAGATAAGTGCTAGTTATTTGCTTCATTTGGATGTGACCATACCATAACTATCCCAAACCATATGGGGTCCCTTACTCCACTTTTGGTATATATATGTATATGTAAGGGTCTTAAAACTAAAATGTGCCCAGAAATAAATTTTATGTCAAAATATCCAGAAATAATATTTTAGCAGTTTGGGCAGCAGTCACTGGCCCAGTTCTGTTGTTGCATATGATGAGTTGGCACCTACAAGGGAATATTGGACCTCTTTCACACGAGGCATTGACTAGTGGTGGGGACTTTGAAACTTTTGGGGAGTTGGGGGCAAAACAGAATTTGGCCCAGAATCCAAGGGCCAAAAAAAGCTTACGAAAGAGCTGGCAAGCCAGCTCACCATTGGTTTAGCTTGGTACTCCGTTTGAAACTAATGACGTGACCTTCTGACAACATGTAACGTGATATCGTAACACTCTCACAAGAAGCGTAAAATCCATCCATCCAAGAGAGAAGATCCCGGGCTTCTCCCACTAGGTAATATACTTATTCCATGAACCATTCCTAGAACTTCACTAGTAAATTTGGAGGGCAGCTTGCGTGCATTAAACAAAAAGGAACCTGGCAAACACTGTTAAACCCTTTTTGTTTAATGCCAAATTGGTTTCCGGGTTAAGAGTCAAAGGGATCTTAAGCCTCCAATGCATTGAAATCTTCATAAGCTTAAAATCCCTCCCATTCTTAAGGAATAGACATAAAAACTCTCCCCTCTTATCCCTCATGATCTATCTATGTTTAGGTTTCAGATGACCTTCCATTCCTTCAACTCTTGCTGTATCATACCTAAAGCCCACATGTGAAACCATTCTCAAAATGTGAAGTTGGATTTAGCTACCATTTCATCCTAGGCCCCTTATCTTGGGATAACCTTTATGTTCAAGCTTTTACCTTGGCACAAAATGAACTAACATCCACAAAGTGCATTGTCCATTGGAAGCATGTTATGACCAATGTTGCCCAATTATATAAAGAATTCTAATTTTGCATTTGGATAATTATTGGATGTGGATGAATCGATATCCAAATTTTTTTAACTTTTAGTTCTACATGCAACTGCTAGATGCCTTGTATGTATTACCATTACATGTAATTATATCAAGCCATTAGGTTTTAAACAAAATTGATATTTGGTTGATTATGATTTCAATAATGCCGAATATGAATCTCAATTCATTTAGGGTCTAAAGTTTGTGTTTAGGGTTTAAGGTTTAAAGAGAACATATCATTAATCTCATTTTTACACTTTGCACCTCTGCATTTCATAATTCATATTCTAGGCTTCTTGTTTTTTACTTGGTTTAAAAAAATTCATAGTGACAAGTTTTTTTTGTTTTTTGTTTTGTTGTTGTGAGCTTCACAAGATCCAAATGTTTGGTTCCTCATTTTTTTGTTTCATTTCTAATTAGGTAAGTTTCTAAACTTGATTTGGTTTTGTTCATTGTTGCGGTGCTTTGCATTTTTATTTTTATTTTTATTTTTATTGTTTTTGGTTTTGTGTTGCTTAACAAATTGAAAGGGTTTTCCTTGTTTTATTGTTCGGCTCTAGTCTTGTGTTTTGTTATTTGGCAAATTGAAAGGCTTTTTATTATTTTTTGTTCAACTTTGGTTTTGTGTTTTTGTTGTTTGGCAATTTTTTATCTTTTTTAATCTTCATGTTAAACTTTAGTTTTTTGTTCTATTGTTTAACAAATGAAAAACATCAACTTGGTTTTGTTGCTTGACAAATCAAAAGGCATCGACCAAATTTTGTCATTTCACAAATTTAGTTTTGCTGCTTGGTGAATTGGGAGGCATTGGCACGGTTTTCTTGTTCAACAAATTGGCAACATTCCACAGTAGAAATAAGTTTCACCTCTTTATCACTTTGTACTTGTTTGTGTTGTTTTGCTTTTGGGAGCTTGAAGATTGGGGGTTTGTTTTAATGTGTCTTTTCTTGTGTTTAGGTTTTAGTGTCTTCAATGATTAAAGATTAAAAGTATGAATTTACTAGGAATGTGAATGGGGTTGATAAAGATGCATCAATTACCCCCATTCAAATGCACTCCTCATTAGTCTTAAATGTTTAATCTAACAATATATTAGATATTGATGCTTTGCAACTTGTGGCTATAAAAATACAAGTTACAACTTGTAGTTATAAAAGTACAAGTTACAACTTGGAGACCTCACAATTAAATGTCTATATGTTAAAGTTTTTTTGCTATCAATGATAGCATGCCTATGGATTAGGTGAACCCACAAGTGTTGCAATGCATAATTTATAGATTTGAACAAACATATGTTAATGTTTTGACTCAAAGATCTACTTTTCGCAAGGGTCTAATGAAATAGAACAAAACTAATGTTATAACTACCCATATCCATGTGCAAGCTACATTTTAGGTTGCTTTTTTAGGAGAAGCAATAGCTCAATGAAAAGGTACCCAAAACCCAGTCATACTCAACAATTAACTAAAAAAGGATGGATCCATCTAGTTATGCAATCATTATATTTTTTGATACGACAAATGCTTATTTTTAAAATGATGATGTTCAACATCAGTTTCTCAAGGATTTGGTAACTGAGTCGATGTTAGGCTTCACCTTGGTAACCTACCCTCACCTATATTCGCTGGTGGACCCTTTTTTGTGATCTGTGCCGTAGGAGAAGGAGACTTCAATTTCGTAATAGTGGAGCTTTTGGTTCTTAACTACCATTCCTAGAATGCATAGGGTATTAAAGAGAATGAGCTATGGAAGGCTGATTTTGCTAGGTAAAAGCCCTGGTAAGTTAAACAACCCTTTTCATTGGTATAAAAAGTAAGGATCTAGAGGCACAAGGTTGCTCTTTATATTTGTTTTTGGTGTTGAACTGGGCTGTTGTGTTGTATCGAACGGTCCATTTTGTGCCACATACATAAAATCAATGGTTAAATTGTCATGATTTTTTATGAAGGAGATTTTCATTAATCCTACAGTCATTGTATGGCATGCCTCATAAACCTAGTTAGTGGGTTTTATATGGATCTTCTAATAAATTATTTTGTGATATTTGCTTAGATGTAGCTCGACCTCAAAAGAGGTGCAGGCTTTTGGTTCTCTCATCTGTTCAAAGAAGGTCCCAGGCCTAGTTAGTCACACGGGTGTCCTGCGTTTTGCCCTTTAGTTCTATTTCCTGTTGTCATTCTGTATTGTGCATGTTCTTTAACCCCAGTGGGCTTTTTTTAGCTCAAGTATCTTTGAAGAGTTGAACAACATCACAACTCCCTTACAAGAAATGACCCAACTCAAGATCTAACTTAACTTTGAAGACAAGTCTAGCATATGTGGGGTAGAGAGTAGAGTCATTGCCATGGTGCCCCCCCCCTATTTTCTTGGGGTGCGGTGGGCACCATGATGCTCACCTTAGTGCCCCAAGGGGTGGGATCCTAATCTTCTTGGATGGCTTCCAAAATCACATAAAGCCAACCATCATCAACATCATATGTAACATTCCTAGCTCCTTCTTGATTTAGGGCTTGAGAATTGTGGGAAATTTGTGGCTTCAAGGTTTCTGGCTTGGGTTGAAAGTCTAGAAAAATGAGCCTTGGGGCTTGTGTTATGGATACCAACTTTGATTGGAGATCGTAGCTCGGAAAATCACTTTCAAAAGGATATTATTTGCTCTTCACTCCTCTCCCAAGGCACCTTCATAGTGTGATGATGATGATGATAACCAACTAGGCATGTGAAGCAGATGGTGGGTGGGTCCAACACCAAGTTTAGAAAGAGGATAAGGTAGATGATGAATATGAAACAGATCATAGAATCAAAGAGGCATAAGTTACATATACCAGTAATGCCTGCCCCCATTGGTGAAAGTGGACATTCCACTTTTCTTTTCTCAAGATCTAGAATCTGCTGGGTATCACAAGAAATATTTTTTATATACACATTCTGCCAATGTTTTACATTTGATAAACTCCAATGATGGGGCATTCTCAAATAAGCACCCGCCCCTTGATGATCAGGGCATTCCAAAAATAAGCTCCCAGGGCAGACATTCCAAATGAATGGGGTGTTTCTGAATTAAGCCCCAAGGGGCAGGCACCTTTTTTTTGAACGCCCCCCCCCCCTCTCATCAAGCTTTACCCTATAGTTTGTGTTTTCTTGGAATTATGTTGGGCAGGTTCATACCAAGAGCATAGGCTTTGGCAACATGAAGTTAAGTATTCCTATCTTAACTAACCATTTACTCCTCCCTCACTCTACCCCAATGGCATCACAACGTTTAAAAACAAAACAAAATATATACATTGTTAGCCATTTCAGTTCAATGTGTTCTCAATGGCTATTCCCTGAGTTGGGGGAATGGCCATTACAAACACAATCAACCAAAAAGGCTCTTGAGGAATCGGATCCCTGAGGAATGGCCATCAGGAACAACCTTAACTTCCCAACATGGTTGTCACTTCGCCCCCAATGAACTATAGCCAACCATGCATATCATCACCTTTCATACTCAAAAGTTATGTCATTTTTCTTATAACATGTTTCTTTCTGGAGGACTGAGAATCAGTTTTACAGGCCAAAGTAAACCAACATCAAACCATCCACTAGATGCCCATTATGATCCAATTGTGGATGAAGCTCAACCAAGTTAATATCTAGTTTCACCTTGGTAATTCATTTTGTAATGAATACGTCTTATGTTTATATTATGTTTAGACCTAAAGATTGTGGCATCGTTAAGCTTGAAAATAATAACCAATGTTCAAACATGCAACATGTTGTTAATAGACTGATGACCTAGTAGTTGACAATGATAGCCTTGTCGATAATGCTAACTTCTAGAATTAAGGTAGAAGTTAAAAGATATCACCATCACACCACCAAAATCTATGTATTATGAATATTTTCTTCTTAATACCTTCAATAACATATTGATTACAATGTCAAACTAATGGATGAAAACATATTATGCCCCCCAAATGCATTTGATTTTTTTTGGGTACATGTGAACATCTCATTTTGAATTTTTTTTCTCATTTTAAATATATTATGTTAACTTTAGACTTAAACTATCTTATTTTTTTTAAAAACTCTAACATTTACAAACTTGAACATAGGAAATATATTTGTGTTGAAAAAATACACATCACAAAGTATGACAAATTGCAAATATATTTCAAAACTAAAGTCGTAGGTGAAGTTTTATAATAATTTTTTTTGGTGGTGAGTGATATCGATGTACATCAACTGAATTAAAACCCATTTAGAAGTCTACACTTTTTGGTTGAAAATTCATTCAAAAAATGTGTTTTTTTTCACTTCTTGAACAATAAATGCATAATAAACTCTTATTTTAAGGAAAAACCATTACCTTAAGAAAAAGGAAAAGATTTTATAGGTGGGCATTGTATTATTTGTTCATTTTTCTTTGGTTTGGTAATGTTTTATGAACCACAAACATGAGGCCCTATGGCCATTGAAAATATGTATGTTATATATTTTAAGCACATTGATTTTATCCAATTCTCTTCATCTAACTATTGGATCAAGTTTAATTTTGTTTCATAATGAACTTTGAGTTCCAAAATGTTGTCATGCACATTCTAAAGTTTTTTTTTATTATGTTTAGAGTTTTCAAAAAATGTCATCAAGATTTCAATTTATTACACACCTATTATACTTGTTATACATCATTTTTTTGGGTGAAAAGTGGTGAAAAATGGTTCACCTATAGTGTGTTTTCACCTTCATAGGTATCACATTATCTCTCCAAGCACCTTTAATCCTACTACCATTGCCTCTAATTATGTTATGTTGCCATCATTAGGTGAATATTGTAGATGTTCTACCATTGCTACTATTCAATGCATGAATGTTGATGTTGTTACAAACACACGTTGATTTTAGTGTTTGATAAATGTACATTGTTATTCAACAATAGAGTGCAACCATAGTTAGATAAATGAAAATTGATTGTTGTTAAACAAATGATTATCACACTATTCATTGTCACAACATCATGACAATTTAACATTTTAATTTTATACATAAATTTATTCAATGACAGTAATTGACAATTTTTAAAATATTAACCCTCTATTAAAAAAAATTAGGTTGATTTGTAATTGGCCTTACAACTGGGTTTTTGAATTGCAACCATCACTTGTAACTTCATTGCAATTCAACATATTTTTACAACATAAATGTTATCAAATAAGTTGCATAAGTTATAGTAAATGTTATTCACTATATGTGGAATCATATACATAAGCAACTCATGCAAGTCAATTATAATTATGTGGGAACAACTATTGTGCAAGTCTAATGTAACTAGTTTGCAACTATTATTGTAACATCATCATGACATTTTTTTCATCCATCCATTAATGATGAACTTTGTTGATTTCAATTGCAAATATAGTGGAAACACATTAATGTCTATAATTAATTGGCAACTATGTGATAACTCACATCGGCACAAAGTAATACTTGTGTGTAACTACAATGTACCCATTTGCAAATGGCAAATATGTGATTATTATGGAACAATTACTAGGTATGTTCATCCATTAATTAACCTAATGAGTATGTGATTTTTGATTTATCCATTGATAAACTCAATGTTGCATATTTTTCATTCATCCATCAACAAATGAAATATGTTGATGTCCTTTGCAACTATGGATTCCAATGTAATAGTCACTAGAAGAAAAATAGGTATTTTCGACTAGTCTTTGTAATTAAATTTTAATTGCGAACAACATTTGCGACTAAAATCTCATTAATCACTTTGGACAAATCTCATGCGATTTTAGTTGCAAATGACAAGGGGTATTGGATGAAAAAAATGTCAACATATGCAAGTTCATCCTTTGACTCCATTGTATACGTATTATCACATGCAACTTATTAAGTCACAATTGAATATGAATGATGTGTTGTCACGTGTCCCAATATTTAATTATTTAAATTATAAATATTAGTATCATTTTGAAATAATTTAAGACATTCAATTCAAATGTTTGGATCATCTTATATTATGACATGTAACCCCATGTAAATATGCCACATGGCACTTTTTTAAATGAATTTAATACAAAATATTGATATTAGGTTGTTAAGTACATAAATAGGTGCATACAAACATAAGCTACATACCTACCTACCTACTTAGGTAAAAAGGTAGGTAGGTAGGTCTTACCTTCCTAGGCTAAATACTTCTCATATAAGTAGGTACATAAATAAGTAAATACATAGGTCGACCTAGGTCAAACTAAGTATTTACTTAGCTAGGTAAATAAGTAAGTTGGGGAGGTAGGTAATTTTAATTTTTTTTTGTTTTTTTTGTTTTGGGTTAACCTTTTGATTGGCTCATCCTATGTGCACAATTTTTTTAATGTGAAATTGGATGACCACACCTTTTCTTTATACAATGTTCAAAATAAGAATGGAAAAAAATATATATGTGGAATAAGTTTTGAAGCTACAACTTCCTCATAAATTAAATTGCAACTCCAAAATTATCCCCATGCCTTTTATTTCTAGTTTTTATATTTATAAACAATTTAATTACATGGCTCTCTAGATAATTAGATAATCACTTAACTAACAAAGATTTAGTTTAACATATACTTGAAATATGAACTATACACTACAATTATTAAGTATTCATTATTCAATGCTTAAATAAATAATAAAATTTTAATATTTAACTAATTAACAATATAATTATTCACAACTTCTCAATACATAATTCATAGATAAACAAATAAATAAAATATTTTATTAATTTTAAAAATCTGTTCGAATTATAGATAATATAATTCATGTAAAATTAATTTAAGTACAGCAACTAAAAAACTAATTTTTGAAAAAAAAATCAAATTATAAATAATGAACAAAAAATTGTTTTTAATAAATAAATTCCTCCACAATTTATACAAAAAAGTAATATTACATTAGAAATTCAAATTCAAATAATTTCTTAAAGAGTTGAAATAGCAACTTTCATATTCAAATTATTTTTTTAGAAAATTGAGATAGTGGTTTTTAGAATTGAAATATAAATTTTCATATCAATTTTTTTAATTAGATTTAAAATTTCAGAATTGAATTATTATTTTCTAGATTCAAATAGTTTTTTTTTCAAAATTAAAATAATTAAAAAATAATTCCAATAAAAACATTTAGAATAAAATATCAATTTTCAAGTTCAAGTTTTTTTATTTAATAATTTATAAACGAATCCTAAAGCAATTTTCAAAATTGAAACATCGATTGGATGTTTAAATATAATTTTCATAATTGGAATTTTTAGTTTTAGACTCAAACAAATATTTTGGAATATAACCAACATTTTTAATTTTTCATATTTAAATTTTCAAATTCTAATTCTAACAATCATAATTCAATTTTTTTAAAATTTGAAATATAATGTTTAGAATTGGAATAAAAATTTCCATTATTGAAATATGAATTTTCAGATTTGAATAACAATTTTCAGATCAAATATTGATTTATATATTTAAATAAATTGTTTTACTATTGGAATAACAATTTTTAGACTCAAATAACGATGTTTAGTTAAATTAATAGAATTTAAAATACAAATTAAAAAGTTCAAATTCAATTTTTTTTCAAATATTGAAATATCAATTTTCATATTTGAATAAGAAATTTAAGAGTTCAAATATTAATTTTTAGATTCAATATATGAACGATCTACATACATATGCATAATTAATATACACACAAATATATATTTATGATATATGTAACATATCATAAATATAATTTTAATACATAAATAAAAATACAACCCTTTGTCACCGTAAAATACTTTTAGGATGTAACTAATTTGATGAGTATTGCAACTAATGGAACATATCAATCTATTAATGGATGAAAATAGACTTAAAACCCATCCAACCAATAGGATGAAGTTTCTAATAGTTGTAAAAATGGTCAAAATAGTTGAAATTTGATCTTATAGTTGTAAATGCTTCCAAACTTAGTCATAAATGACTACAAGTCGCATGTAGTCTCAAACAAAGTGGTTGCATTTTGGCTGATTTCTATTGGTGAGTATTGGAAAATTAACTTGTAACCTACAATGCAAATGTACAAACTTTGCACACACATTATCATTGTCCAAATTATAATGGATAATATAGATAACATTCCATCATTATCTATAGACATGAAATGGATTTGAAATTGTATGCATTGACATTGAATGGTATGTTCAGTGGGGGGCATCACAAACCCCCCATTGAACATACCTTTCAATGTCAAATGCATAATATTCTTGTCAAAAAACCAAACACCCCAATAGGTTAACTCAATGTTCATAAACAACCATGGGCAAAATTACTAATGTTTTAAAATGTTCCTATGACTAAACGCCCGAAATTTACAAAGTTGTTTTGTTATTTCTAATTATTCACATGGAATATTGATTTAGTGCGCAGTTTTGAAGGGTAGTAGTGGTAAGCTTTTTTAAAAAATGAATGTCATTATGTATATGATCTATTTGGTCATGGAAAAATAATAGCACAACTTCAAGCACTAAAATGAAAATAAAGGAATGGTTAATATTACTGTGAAGTATGGGTGTTTGTTTGTAGGTGTCTTTCGAAACAAATTAAAAATAAAACATAATGCATTTTGAAGCCAATGGTTGGATTAGGGTTGGTTTTACAAAAGTAATAATGGAAATTGCAAAGAAAACATTTGGTTATGGGAGTTTGTCCATCACATTGAAGGGTATGCAACTATTCATAAATATAACTTAAATCTTAAAAAAACATTGTACCTAAAAATCAACAAGACGTCAAATCCTTAAGTATTCCAAAAAATTCCATTAATTAATCCTCCAAAGGAAATTCTTGTTTAGAATTTTCCTATGTTAAAACATTTTTAATTCCCTCCAAAAAACGTTAGTGCAAAATCAAGTTTACACAAAAGTTAGAATCGAAACAATCACTATGAGAAATATAAGGTTTTACAATTAAGCTTGCAATTGGGTTTTCCAATTGCAACGGACATTTGCAATTCAAGGTATTTATACAACCTTGAGTGCTATCGAACAAGTTATAGCAAACACCATATGTCATATACAATATCGTATATTCCAACTCACATGCAACTCCTTTGCAACTAATTTCCACATCAGATTCCCACACACATTCCAACGTGACGAACAAAATGACAACATTGCATTTCATCCATTTGTCAACAAATGACGTTTGTTAATACCTTTTGCAACTTATTTACAACTATTTTATAACTAGTTTGACGAATATAATCTTTAAAATTATTTCATTCATCCATTTGATGAATGAATTCTATTATTATATTTTTATAACTTATCTATAACTATTTTACAACTAGTTCAACAAATATATTGTTTCATTATTTCATTCATCCATTTGAGTAATGAATTTTGTTCTTATTTTTGCAACTAATTTACAATTAAAGATGAAATGAAAATAAAGGATTTAATGATTAATTTGCAACTAGGTGTTTAAATTTGGGTTTCAAAACAATTGTATGTAGTTGATTTTAGTAGTACTAAATAACTAAATTGCAACTTACAATGCAATTATCCAATCTTCACACAACCATTTTTATGTTGTCTTAATTATAATGGATAAATGTTGAATTACATTGGACATCATTATTTATAAACATGATAGGGATTTGAAACTTTAAATACATTTACATTCCATCTTGAAGAATACATTATAAAAATTATAAAAATGTTTTTATAAAAAATATATATGAATATAAATATAATCCCCAGTTATATATAACCCCCAAAAAAAATTTAAACAAAAGGTTAGATCATAAAAATGATGACCCACAATAATCAAATATTGTCATTTAAAACATTATGTTTCATAAATGAATGTTTTTTTCTAATTTTGTTGAAATGGAACTGAAGCCATGTAATTTCTTCAATGCATTTTATTTACTTTAAACTTGCCATGTTATGACATTTAGTTCCACATGTGAAATGAAATATGGAACATATCATAACATTACAATGTCAAAAATATGTTAATAATCCCTTCAACTTGAATAAAATTAATTTATCATTATATTGCCAGTAACATGCAATTTATTTATCATTAAAATGAAATTTATAAAACATTGATATAAATTAAACTATAATTTGTACACTTGCAAATAGAATCAAATATTGTGCTTACAATCAAGTAAATTAAATTACAACTTTAGGTACTTTTGAAAAAATCTTACCTTGTATACATAAGTTTGACGTACAATATCCAAAAACAAAAACTTTCAACATTTAAGAGTAAAAATAAAAACCTTCAATATCCAAAAACAAAAGTAAAAACCTTTAATATCCAATAATAAGAGCAAGAACTTTCAACATTTAAAACCAAAAGTAAAAACTTTGAACATCCAAGAGTAAAAGCAATAACCTTTAACATCAAAAAGTAAAAGTAAGAACCTTCAACATCTAAAAGTATGAACAAGAACCTTCAACATTCAAAAGAACAAAAACATTTAACCTCTTTAAAAGCAAGAACTTTCAACCTTTTTAAGCGCAAAAATAAAAGCCTTCAACCTCTTTAAAAGTAAGAACAAGAACCTTCAATCTCTAAAAGCAAAAGCGAAAGCCTTCAACTTCTTTAAAAACAAAAACAAAAACCTTCAACCCCTCTAAGAGTAAAAACAAGAACCTTCAACCTCCAAGAGCAAAAATAAAAGCTTTTAATCCTTCGAATAACAAGAACAAAAACCGCCAACCTCCAAAATAAAAAACAAAAGCCTTTAATTTTTAAGTTATTTAAATAAATAATATAACTTATAACAACCTTTTAGTTTTAGTTATAAATTAAACAAAAAAAAAATCTTGGTTATAACACATTATATGAAAATTGCATCACCAAAAGATTAAAAAATACACAAAATGTTTGAATAGAAAGATTTTAAAAAATGTTCATCTTGAATTTCTTGATAATAAACATAAACGCATGAAAGTCATTGATGCATTAGGGCAAATCTGTTGATATATTGACATGTGTCACTTGCTTAAAGATTTGCCACCCAAATTTTTGATCTTTAAATTTCAAATTTTAAGTTGAAATATAATTGCATACTAGTTGTAAACAATTTGAAATGACATATATATTGGGTGGTGGAAATGTATATGCATGGCATGATTGTATGTGTTACTCTAGGTTGTACATTTGTTGCAAAGTAGTTGTTGATTAATAATTAAATTTATTTTAATTGTGATGTAGTTGTTACAAACGACTAAAGTGCAACTTGTCAACAAAGTCAAATATGGTTGATTACAACCGTATATACAATGCATACATTGTATTGTGTAAATATACATCTTACAACTAATTTGCAACTACAATGCAATTCCTTGATTTTCTGATGTGGCATTTTATTTTTAATTTGTTGTATTTCCATGGGATAGTTGTAATATAGTTGTATATTAATTATTTTGGAGCTCTAGTTGTAAGGTAGTCTAATTGCCATGGACACAATTTTTCATAGTGAATAATTTAAGCTTTTAATATTTTCTAAATATGTCATCTTCAAGAGGTAGAGTGGGAAAACAATTGCAACTTTATTAAAAGTTCTTGGGTAGATTTGCCAATGATAGTATAGGAAGATAAGTCAAGTTTGAAACTCTTATTGCAAAAAATAGGTTTGAAAGAGAGTCTATAAAAACCAAAGTTGAAAATGAAAGTAAGGTAAGTAAAAAGGGAAATACCAACTCTATAAATAGTTTTGCAAAAACTAGATTTGAAGATCAAAATAAAGCATGTAGAGGAACAAGTAGATATGCATAAACCAAATCTAAAAATCAAAGTAAAACATGTAAAAGAACAAATAGATTTGCAAAACCCATATTCGAGTAACAAAGTAAAAAGTATAAAACATATATCATAGATAAGATTGACAACCATATATTCAAGAAACACTTAGATTATCATTGGATTCAACAATTTGTAGTTCAAAATGCTGGATCACAAATATTTAAGAGACCAAGGGACTACATAAATCATTCATAGAGATTTCTTGACAACCTGCACAACAACAAAAGATGTTGATTTAGTTTGGGAGGACTTTGCAAATTTCTACATTTTCACGTATTTTATACATCTATTAAAACATAACTTAGCGCAATTTCCAAACTTATTGCATTTTTTGGATTCTTGGGTTGTGTATTGGAAAAAGAAAGGCATACATTTGATTGGGCCAAAACATACACCACCAATTCTTAGAGGTTGCGACCAATAAGAACTTTGGATTGGAGGTTTGCAAAGCATAGGGATTAACACTTGATACTTGTAAATCTTTCTACATTAATTTGCAAGCATTATACAATCAACATAATTATGCTTTAGATCATATATGGAACTTAGGTGAAATTGGAATTCAAGTTAGTAGATAGGCATGAACAAAAGTTTTGGCTAAGAAAAGGTCAAATGACGTTTATAGTACCATCCCCAAATCCTAAAAATGGTTAATAATAAATTGTGCAATGAATGTTACAAGGTTTGTTCTATTAAGGCTTTATATCTTTAGAGGAGAAAGATTATGGGATGACTACATTAAATTCTACAAACTAGGGATTTGCATGGCAATGCAAAAAAAGCCATGGATGACTTCTTTCTTATTCAAAGAGTTTGTCCTTTTCTTCAAAAAATATGTTCTAGGCCAAGTTTCCTTCACTAACAAACACTTGCTAATTCTAGATGGGCATGAAAATCATGTTACCTTAGAAACAATATTAGAAACACAAGAGATGGGCTTACACATGGTCACCCCACCATCCCACACATCACATGTTTTCCAACCATTAGATTTTTTTTGTTTCAAGCCATTGGAAACAACATTTAGAAGGGTTAGAAACGTAGCCATATCTAGAAATAATCATATGGAACCAAATAAGATAACATTGGTTGGGTGCATAAATTAAGCTATGGAACAATCACTAACAAAAAAAAATCAAGTTTAGATTTAGGGCCACATGTATATGGTTTTTCAATCCCAAGGCAATGGACAACAATACTTAATTTTCACAAATATACATCGCAGAGCTAGTTAATGATCAAGGAGGTGAAGACAACACAACATATGATGAACTTGATCAGAATCAAGATCAGGGAAAAGAATGTACAACTATAAAACTTTTACACATAGATGAGTGGTTTTTCAATCAACAATTAAGGATCTTTCTAACAACTTTGAACATGACCAACATTATTATGTAAACATACCTCATAGCACTACTAACATTCAAGAATGTCTAGAGGAGTTCAATGTCGTAAACCTAAATGATAGCCCCGATGTGTTGCAAAAAACTATGTATTTTCCAACAACTTTAACATAGGGTTCCATGTCTATGCATAATTTTTTTTGATGCCTCATTTACATACAAGACAAACAAAAGGGAAAAAACCATTAGTTGATTAATTACTCCCAATCCCACGTAATAACATTTGATCAATACTTAGATATCATGCAAAAAAAAGGCCATGGACAAGGTAGTTGTAAAAGAAATCAAAGAAGATAAACAAGAGTAGAGGAAGTAGAAGAGATTGAAGATAAGAATAGATGTGGGGTTTGCAACAAATTGAACAACTCAAAAAATAGTTGAAAAATGGGCTAAAACATAGTTTGTTGCAACCTAGATTCTAGTAGTTGTGAAAGAAGTGGGTAATAAGTTTCACTAGAATTTTTGTGCAAGCATGCAAGCAAATCGATACAAGTACATGAGCATGAATCTTGGATGTGAAATAATCTTTTAGTGTGAAGTTCGACAAGAACAAAAAGTTGCCAAACATCATGAGGTTGCCAACCAGCAAGGTTATTGTCTTGACATGAATGAATTTGAAGATAATTAAAGGAGTTCCAAAGGAGTTTGGTGATTAAAAGCACCATAGGAGCACCACCAACAAGATCAAATGAACACAGATAACACCATGAAATGGAATATAACATTAATATACTACAAAAGCCTTGGATGGTGTGAGGCGACTTTCTATCCCTCTACTTCCAGTTCTATGCGGTGATTATACTTGAAAATATATATGCTACCGGTGAAAGGAAAATACAAATGTATTTATAAATATTAAATTGCATTTGTAGTTGAAATCAACTAGCTTCCCTCCCCTAAAAAAATTACAATTTAGAACTGATAGATACCTTTTCCAAGCTTAAACATGCCAAATTTTAGAATCATGTGTCAAATTGTCATTCATTTAAACCGATTGTTAAGAGTCTAATGCCAAGTTCAACTTGGTTGCAAACCACTAGTCACTTGAACTATTGTTTCTAACACATATGTGATTCAAATTTGGCTTGTTTTAGTTCATTAGAAAACTAACTATAAGGTGTAACTTCCTACCAAATCTTAAGCTTTGCAACAAAACCAGTAAAAAATTGTGTAACTAGACCCGAAAGGGTTCTACGAAGGTAGGACATTCAACTTGATTGCAGACCACCAGTCACTTATAATATTGTTTCCAACACATATGTTATTCAAATTTGGCTAGCATTAGCTCTTTAGAAAGCTAACTACAAGGCGCACCTTTCTACCAAATATTAAGCTTTGTAACTAAGTTAGTAGTAAGTTATGCTATTAAACCCGAGAGGGTTTTGTGAAGGTAGGAAATTTAATTTGGCTACAAACCATTGTTCATTTAAAACATTATTTCTAACACACATGTTACCCAAATCCGGCTTGCCTTAGCTCTTTGGAAAGCTAACTACAAGGTGCACCTTTTTACCAAATCCTAAGCTCTACAGCAAAACTAGTAAGGAGTTGTGCTACCAAACCTGAAAGGGTTTTGTAAAGTTTTTTCTAGGATTTCAAGTCCATAACACTATCCCTACCTATTTCCATTCTTCCCAAACTAGTACAACCCTTTGATCTATTTTCTTTCTTTCTACCATTTACCAAGGATTACTCATTCTTCTTTTACCCAAGAAGGTTGTGGAAGCAAGACCTTTCAAGATTTGAGTTGAAAATAATGTTCGGAAAAAAAAAAAACTTAAATGATCCGACTTCACCCTTTTAAAGA
>Ga0209208_10004964_pt1 | contig 18649 bp, 10 predicted proteins | sample S1TSphfallax_3_FD_187694 | JGI IMG/M metagenome (GOLD analysis project Ga0209208, IMG submission 187694) | Host-associated microbial communities from peat moss isolated from Minnesota, USA - S1T2_Fd - Sphagnum fallax MG (SPAdes) (version 2) | ecosystem: Host-associated > Plants > Peat moss >... | reverse complement strand
GGGGGGGGGGGGGGGGGGGGATGGCATGGCATTCTCATGTTGTGGCCACAAAAGATTTGGGAAATTATTAATTTTTATAAATTTATAAATTATAAAAATTTGAAAATTTTCACCAAAATTTTGAAATCACAAAATTGAAGAAAAAGAGAAAAAAACCCCCCCTAAAATGTAAACATCAAACCAAACATAAATATCATGTTGGATAGACTCTACCTATCCCATGTGTGGTATGAATGGAAGAGTAGATGATTAAAAAGCTAAATATTAATGTTCAGTTTTGAACATTTGGCATAAATTTTGAGCCAAATAGGGCATAGAGATCCACAATTTTGCATGGTTAAAGGTCTCATTGACCTTAAACTCTTAAGCATGCATGTGGTGGTTGGAATTGTGGCCATTCCTCTTCCTTTCGCTTTCACAAAAATTCCCATCACTTTCCTCTTTATCCCACAAGACGATTGTGTTACATTTTGCACTTGAACCAAGTGGGCATCTTTAAGCTCCTCCAAGTTCTTTTGATCCTCCTTTTCCTAATATTGGTGCTCATGTGTTATTTTCCTATTCTTTGAACTTGATGTTGTTCACCAAAGGTTGGTCCTCCTCCTTTGAACTTGTTATTATTGTTCCTTAAAAACCTTTATGCTACTCCTTTTCCAAGGACCTTAGTTTCATGTGGGAGTGCTCCTCTTATTTCGATCTTGCTATTATTGCTCCAAAGATATTGGTCCTCTTCCTCCTTTTGGTCTTGGTGTTCATGCGGTGGTGCTCCTCCTCCTTGAATCATGTTAATGAGGCTTCAAAGAGTTCCATCCTCTTATTCTTGATCTTGGTTTCTTATAATGGTGCTTTTCTTCCTTCGATCGTGTTGTTGTTGTTCCAAAGAGTTTGGTCCTCCTCCTCTTTTTGTTTTAGTGCTCATGCAATGGTCCTCCTCTTGATCCTTCAATCTTGCAATCCAAAGAGCTCCATCCTCTTCTTCTTGGTCTTGGTTTCTTGTGGTGGTGCTTTTCCTTTGATCCTACATTGCAGCTCTAAAGAGTTCGATCTTCCTCCTCTTCTTGGTTTTGGTGTTCATGAGGTTGTGTTCATCCTCTTTCAATCCCCCTGTTGCTATTCCAAAGAACTCCATCCCTTTATTCTTAGTCTTGGTTTCATGTGTTGGTGTTCTTCCTCGTTCAATCTTGTTGTTGCTTCAAAGCACTTTGTCCTCCTCTTCTTCATGGTCTTAGTGTTCATGTGGTCTTGATCTTCTTCCTTTGATTTTACTATTGTTTCCCATAACTTGGTCCTCCTCCTTTGATCTTGATGTTGTTATTCCTCATTGGTCAATCCTCTTCCTCCTATTTTTCCCTCCCTCCATACATATTGGGTTGCTAGAGGGATGGATGTAGCCTTGTTGCAACATGTTTGTGTGCCTAATTCCTATCCATAACATGTTTTCCTTGATATTTTGTTGTTTGTTGAGATGACCATATAAAGTTGTTGTTTGGGCGATGTCTACAGCTATGTATGAGCTAAATGGGTTTGTAAGCAAACATGTGCTACTCTTTGCTAAAAAAAATCACCAACTTCATTCATTATTGATGTGGACCATGCTGTTGTAAATCATGTTGTGGTTTCTTCATTACTCATCTTCCTGTTGTTGTTATTGCCACAACTTTAGTAAGGCAAAAACATGGTTAGGTGTTTCAAAAGTGGCATTTGAAAGTCCATAATCTAACATTAGTGATTTTTTTGTAGTTTTAACAATTATCAAAGCATAAATCCTATAATTATCCCCTATGTTTTTAATCATAAATATTAATAAGCCAACATATGAATATCTCTAAACATGTGATTGATAAACAAATCCATGCAAAAGAATAAAACAAAAATGAAATGGACTCCCAAGGATAAAATTTATAACAATCATGTCATTTAAAAATAAAATAAAATAAATAAAATAAAGATATATATGGAAAGTTTCAATGCACTTCACTAATTAATTTTTCATTTGACGATGTTTTATTTTTTATTTTTAATTTTGACACTACTTTGATGTATTCTTTAAGTCCACATTTTTCATTTTCTATGTGTGACACGCGTAGTGTTGTCATTTCAAAAGTCCACTACAAGTCCATAATCTTCTTAGAATTCATCCAAAAATTTTATGATGATTTCCATTAAAGTCTATGACAACGTGAATAATTAAGTATTTGATAATGTTAATTTTGAATATGGCTTTAGATTTTACATTTGTATGTAATCCAGAATAATTACAAGTGTGATAGTCGAAATAGTCCCCCTATTCATGCTTTCACCCAACATCCATTGTTTTCCTAGCTTGTTTTTCCTCCTTCTCCTTCCACCTCTCTTCCCTAATTGTTTTTGCTACTACTTTATTTAGAGTTTTCTTCTCTAGGATAACCAAATAGTTAACGAATGTTACAACATGTGATTGCGAATAATCTATTAGAGGTTCTTTCCTTATCATCTATCTTGTAGGTAGATGGGGCAATGAAAGGAGGTTGTGGAAGTTCATCGCCTCCTGAATCAGGTTTGGTTGTGTTTCAAGTGTTGAGAGTTGGAGTTGGATAATCTAGGTTGACTACATGTTCTTCATGTTCAACATTATTTGTTGGAGGACTATGAGGCATTTCCACATAATATTGGTGTTTGTGCTCCTCTTGGTGGCATTTGGTGTTTGATTTAATAACTATGCCTACCATGTTGAAGAACTCTATTGCTATAGTTTCGTGCTCTTCTTATTGATTGGGACCAACTTTGTCATCTAATGTGTAATGACCTTCACCTTCCGCTTCATGGTTTGAATTCATTGTTATGTAAATGTTTGCTGATCTAGTTTTGGCATTCATAACTTTAGGGTTGAAAGGCCATATTCCTGTAACTTTAAATCCCAACATGATGTTTTTATTAGTCAAGGATTGATTTAAAGCTCTATCCACCCATCCAACAAGAGTACGTGTATTAGGTACATTGAATTTGCTTCAAGCCATGGTTTCATTTTTTTTCTTCTAAAAACAATCTTGAAAGGCTTGAAGCAAGAGACATCCAATGGTTGGAGCACATGTGACTAGGTAAGGTTACCATGTCTAACCCAAATTCATGTGCCTATCCTATGATTTCTAATGCTATGTGCATGCCCATCCATAATCAATAAATGATGGTTGGATTATGAAGTGCCACTTGGAACAATTTTTTTGAAAAATGATACTTTATCTTTGAACACAAAGCTTATCAACCATGCCTTCCTTTGCATCGCCATACATGACCGCATTTACCACACAGTTTACAGTTAACCACTTTCAAAACTTGGGGATGGTGTTATAAACTATGTGTGATCCCCTTTTGGCAAGAACCCTAACCACTAGCTTATTGAGTTGCTTGAATACATGGTTCATTTGAATTCCATATATGATTTGGTTTGTAATTGTTTTGGTTAAATATAATTTGCAGGTTGTTGTAGAAGGTGGTGTAGGAATTGGTAGTTAGTCCCTATGTCCTAGAGACCTCTAATCCTTCAACAACCCTAATTGATACATTAGGGTGCTTATTTTGGAACCAATGCCACCAAGACTTTCCTAGCATTACATTTTTCAATGGAGGTGGTTTTGTTTGGGTAATCTCTGGAACTTTCATCTTTAGTTATTGTAATGTTACAAACAACCCACATTCTTGCATTCCTAAAGTCCATGCAAGTACGACTTGATCTTCTTCCTTTTTTAACACTTAAGGAGGCCCCATTTTTCTATATCTTGTTTACCCTATTAAGTGGTCAAATAAGGAAGTGACCGGTATGTTCGAAGCCCTATTTAACCCCCTCAATGAATGCATCCCCCCTCTCAACAACCTCTATAGTTTTTTCTAATGCTTCATTTGTCCATTTACCTTTCATGGTTGTTGATTTGTTTCAATTTCTTTTTACAAGTCCAATCTAATTAATTACTGGTGTAAGGTTGGGGGATAGAATCTCCTTGTTGTATTTTGCATGTTCCGACAAGTCGGATTGCCACCTATGAGGTAGTATTAGATGCATGATGGTCTTGATCCTCTTGGCCCAAGCCTTGAGCAAGCAGGACGAACATGCTCCAAACTTATTAAAGCTACGCCTATTTTTTTTAATACAAAAACCAATAAATCAGGAAGTTTGTCAAATCAAGATGGGCATGTAAATCCTAAGATTGTAGATTTGCTGCACTAGTGATGAAAGCATGGAAATGTGAGGAATCCTTCCACTTTAGGTTGACATCAATTTTGTTTATGTAGGTTGTTAAAATGAATTGCAAAGTGTGGCTTTGGTGGCCTAGTTAATATGGTCCAACATATTTGTAACCTTTGCTGATAGATTTTTGGATCGAATGGTAATAAACATATTTTTTGAATTGCTAATTATAAAATCTATCTATGACTATAATTGTTACATCATCTTTTAGATTTGGATTTTTGTTTCTCTCCTTCCTTTCCTTGTTTGGATATGATCTTTTTACTTTAAATCTACCATGACTCTCACCAATCCCTCTCCTTGAGATACTTTTTTTAAAAAAACATATCATAAATTTGTAAACTTGTTCCCACTCTCTTAGACCCTTCCCCCTTGTTCTACTTTTGATATTTTTGCAGTTGGAATAAGATTTGTTTTTGGCATATTTGCCCCTTCTCCTTGCTCTACTTGCTTTACTTTTGCAATTGGAACCTAATTTGTTTTTGGTAGATATACCTTATTTTGTTATTTTACTTTTGCAGTTGGAATTTGATTTGTCTTTGGTTGATTTGTCTTTGTTCTACTTTTGTAATTGGAACTTGATTTGTTTTTGGTTGATTTGTCCTTGCTCTCACATTTCCCTCCCCATGACCTTTTTGACTGTCTATTCCATCTTTCAAAAGTTTAACATTAGGAATGAAGAGCTTTAAAAAAAATTGTAGGTCATCTTTTACCCACCTTGCTAAAGAAAATATATTTAGATAATTGAAATGCTTGGGAAAGGAGGGGGAAGTGAGAGGTGTTGCTGACTGCTACTTGCCATGGGTTGGTGTTTTGAAAGGAAATGCAAATCGCACAAAATGAATGCTCATTTGTTGTTAGAGTTTGAGGTGGAAGGCTCAATAACTTTTAGTCATTTTTGTGCATTGGAAGATTGGCTAAAATACTGCACATTAATGAACTATTGCATGCCCTTAAATGGAATAACAACTCCCATAACCAAATGCTCCCCCATCAAATTTGATTAACTACCCTAAAAACATCCTATAACCAAATGGCTATATTCTTGTAATTATACTAAAACACCCATATCACCAAACATAAGCTAGATGCTGGTAGCTAGGGCATTTTTTATTTGGGGCTCAATCCCACCCATCACTAAACATAAGCCTTCCAATAGTAGCCAAGGCATTTTTTATTTGGGGCTTGATCCCATCCATCACCAAACATAAGCCAGCATGTTCGTGGCCAAGGCATTCTTTAATTGGAGCTCATTACAACCCATCACCAAACACAAAACCCAAAATTTCCGAACGCAATTCTCCCAGACCGAACGATTGGTCACATGTAACTTTCTGAACAGTGAACAAAACCCTCATGTTTGCCCATAGTCGGCTCCTCTGATTGATACAAGTCTTTGGTTATAGGTGATGTTCAGAGATAGGCCGGCTTACCCTACTGAGTTCTGACCCTAAAAGATCAGGCTCCCCAATTTGAATCTTGTTTCCAGCACTCATTTGTTGCACTTTGCGTTGACCTAATTACGGTTGCAGATTCCAAGGCAGCGTGAACTCTGGAGTGCAGCTCTCATTGTTTTGGGAGTGTAACCGTCACTAACCAGTGGCCAATTGTAGTAGCACTCCAGATTTCTACATATCCGAAGAGGCTGGCAGACTAGATCCAGTGTAATATATTAAGCATGTGTGACATCCGATCTTTCCCTTCGCATGAGTCGAGAGTACTCTCCACCATGACCTGTCGAAGCTTTTAGCTCCTTCTGGCCCTTGTCCAGCTCACATTGTTTTTGGGGACACTAAGTAAGTGGACAATTGTGGGTCATTTGTCCTTTCAGGTTCTAGTGGGCAAATTGGCGGCTGAACGTAATGTGAAGCTGTACTTTCAGCGCAATCATCACGATATGATGATGTGGGAATGGATTAGCACTAAGTTACTATTGATACCTTCCATGTCCTTCTGGAAAGATTAAGGTAGGCAACCTAGCTAGGTGTAAGAAATCTGTAGTTTTGTCAACAAATTCAAAATCTTGACAAGAAGTACAAAATCGGTTTTGAAAAGTAAGGCGCTAGGTATTCAGTTATCTGTAAGGTACCCCAAAATGGGGGTACTGGGCCTCAGTTTTTGCCAGAATAGAGGGCAATAGACAAAAGTCAAGATGAGAACAGTACACACGAAAAAAGAGCGGACCAACCTGGGGTTTCCACCTAAATTCGTCTCCACAGGAGTTTCATTTGGCAGAGTGTTAGATCTGCATTACCTATACTTTATTGCTGCTCATTTTCTTAGTTAAATCAAGTCTTTCCAGAATAAAATCTTGCAAATCTTGTGAACTGGCACCCAGTTTCTTTAAACGGTACCCAATTTCGCTCACATTTATGGTTACACTCATATTGGGGATGAAACATTGGATTCTAGGGTCAATCTAGGGCCCAAAGACAGGGTGGTGACTTTAAGGGGATCAAAAAATTACTTATAAGTTTTCAGTATTAGGTTCACTGTAAAAAAGGGTCCAAGGAGCAGGGTCCAATGAAATCGAGCATTCTTATTGGTCAAGAACTTTAAATTGGTCCCAAGGCCTTTAGACAAAGGTCCAAGACTAAGACAAATCAAATTGTGATTTAGCTTACATGGCATCATTTTGGAAGGAAAATCAATTGGTCCAAACCAAAAAAACAGCTTCAAATAGAGCTCATGGTTTGAAGAACCAAAGCCTAAGCTAAGGTCCAAGGTTCATTTTTGAGTTTTTTTTTCCCTCTTTTTCACTAATTTTTTTTACCTTTGTTGCTCAAATTTTGTAGATAGAAGATGCATCTGTGGATTGAGGACATTGTTGAGAGCACACTAACTCCCCTATTTTTTGATCAATTCTAAAGTTAACATGACTGTTTTTTGAATGTTTGCAAGGTGATTGGTAGAAAGAATGCATTTTCAACTTTTTCAAGTGCACAAAATGAAAGTGAAAACAAAAAAATAAAAAATAAAAAATAAAAAATTCAGAGATTAACCTAATCTTCTCGTGTGTCAATCACACATTTTTGTCGTTCACCTCTAATTGGACCCCAAGCCTTTAAACAAACTCATTGTCCCTTTTTTAAAAAAAAGTTTTTTAAAATGTGAAGAATGGTCCAATTCAAGGTTCAATTTCCTTCAAATTGGTCCCAGGGCTTTTGGTCCCTGAACCCTTGTCTAAAGTGGCCCTTAGTCCTCTTCAGCACTAACTAATTTTCTGGCTAATTAGAACTCAAAACTTGGTTTTGGGTTTGTTATCTCGCAATTATATTGTTATGATACGAGCACTGTGTTGAGAGTACAGATCTAGATTACCGGTACTCTGCTTTCATTGTCTGTGTTATACTACAATAATGATTGAGATGAACGGTTTCACTGACCATGAAATGATGAACTACTTTTGCAGCAAAACACAGATCGGCGGCGCGCAGTAAACTGAGATTAGTGAAAGTAATGAGGGTTAGCTAGTTTTTGGCAGAGGAAAAAAAACGCTTGGTACGTACGTCCCTTTAACCATTACAGAGCTCAGGGTGCCAAACCTTGGAAGATTAGTCCAAATCGTGGTAAACAAGTGGTGGGGTAGGTAAGATAGTTTTGCAGCTGAATTTTGTTCTTGTGGTTCTGTCAAGACCTAGCTTTCTTTTAAAAAGTGTATCGGGATGTCAAGTTACAGGATAAAAAATTTGTTCATCCTGTCTTGTTTCTGCCACATTGTCACACGGCTGCAGTCTTTCAGCGCCAGAAGCCCTTAGTGGTGCACAGCTGCAGTTCGTAAGTGCAAAGAGCCCGTGGTCACGAACTTTACTGGAATACAAGCCCTTATTCCGGTAAAGCCCATGACCTGAGGCTTTACGTACCACAAATATATATATTGGCTGGAAACAGATTACTAAGTAAATATTAATCTTGAAAAACATTCAGCTCCCCATTCTGACTAAAAAGAAGCACATTAGTCAGCTGGCAGGAAAGAATTCTAATAAAGCCCAACTGCACATTAAAGTTGAGAGCTGCTGGACCATGAAATTCAGAAGTCACTGATTGGATGAGAAGTCTATGACAGTCCAAGTTAAATTCACACTAAGGGTTGTGAGGCAGAAGGCGCTTGAAAATCACAATAGATGAAAATCTACATGGATCTTACATGGCGACCAATGTTTAATCCTGTCTGTATACAAAGGGTTATAGTATTAGTGTATGAATATACAGAGGGTATTGAATAGGCTTACGTATAGGTGTGCAGAAAAAACGTTATTGTCCAATGAAATTGTTGGATTTGGTGGTTTGAATTATTTTCTCAGTTATCATGACTGAACTAGTGGTTAAATGTGCAATAGAGTTTGGTTACTGTAAGAATTTTAGAGGACCAATGGAAATGATAAAAAGAATTGTCATTTTCAATGTTCAGCAGACTTTAGTTGTGCGTTGGCTTGAGGATTTTTTTCAGACCAATGGGATTGCTGGATTTGGTGGTCTGAATTTGTTTTCTCAGTTATTTTGAGTGAAGTAATAGTCCAATAGCTACCATTTACAGACATAGCTCTAGTAAATTATTGAGCCTTTGTGAAATTTTTAAGGCCTCCAGGAATTTGGCCTCAATTCATGTCTGAAGTGGGCATTAAAAAAATAGCTTCATTTGATATTAGTGCTATAATTACATTTACTGTGCGCATTTATGAGGATGCTTGTTTTGACGTTGGATGGAAATGCCATGGAGACACTATTTATTAGCTACCCTACCTCTGCAGATTCCACACAAGGTAAATGACCCCTTCTGCAATTCCGCCATTTTTTTTGTCATCACTCAGTATCCTAATTCTTCGAAAAAGTTTCAAGGTTTCTGGCTTCAAAACCTTTACCTACAATTTCTGTGTTCCAGTATCGCGGCTTCTATCGATCTTTGAGGTTGTGCAAGGTGTTCTCACTTCTGAACCTTACTTTGTAAGTGTTTGAATTTTTATGCTGCTAGTTTTTCCAGTTGCAACTGCCAGTTATGATGTCTGTGTTCCTCGGGACTTCGATTTAATGTTCTTCAACTGGTTCTTGTCGAGTCTCAGCTTCTGTAGTTCGTGCGAAGTTAACTTATGCTTCCGGGAGATATTGATTTTTGTTTTTGTATTCGCCTTGTGCACTTTTCTGATAATAAGTTTCATTTCAGTGCGAGAAAGTGCGGATTCTGAAGATAAAAGGCGCGATATTGTCTTCGATCACCAGCGACGCCAGTAGCAGGCCAAATGTGGACAGTGAAGGATGTAATTTTCTCACCTATATCCCTTTCCCTCTCGTCTTGGCAATGGCATTCCAGGTCTTATCAGCTTTGTAGAAGATGGATGACTTGCAGGTGGATTTGTAAAACCTTTGTTCTATTCGTGGATTCTGAGTGGGGGATCGTTTTCTAATTTGACAAGCAGTTGTTTTATGGCCCTGAAGCCGCCATCACTCACCAGTATGCTTATCCCAATCCTGTGGAAGAAGTTGCCAAGGAAAACATGCCAACACATGAGAGGGTAGGTCTTGAAATCTGTATTCTCTAAGAGATCAGTTTCCTTTATTTCAAAATAAGTTATGTTCATCGGACTGGATTTGAGATCCTAATATTTCTTCATAGCAGAAAGGGGATGTTCAGCTGAAGGTGGCTATCTGCTGCGAGGCCTGTGTCAGAAAGGTTCGTCGAGTTCTCATCGAAACTGCAGGTAGAAGGCCACCAAAGTACTCGCCCTGCCCTTAGTCATTTCATTTATTGTCAATGATTTGACGACTCGATCAGCAAGCCTAGGAAGTTGGCATGGAAAACAAAATCTGGCCTTGATATCAGCAAATTGTCAAATAGAGTGGAGCTTACTCCGATTTGATCTCTTGTACGATTACAGGTGTAAATGCTGTGTATGTGGACGCAGCCACAAGGAAAGTGACGGTCACTGGAGATGTGAAGCCTGATGCTTGTCTCAAGGCTATCGGCAAAATCAACAAGCGAGCCACTCTTTGGTCTGAGGATGCTAAGAAGAAGAAAAAGTAGAATTTGCGTTTAGGTTATAAATCGAAGGCTTGCTATGTGGGCTGTATGTTTTCGAAGGCAATTAACATATAGAACATATCTGTAGTTTTCTGTGCTTGAAAACTCTTGAAAATCTGAGTGTATTTTTACCCTTCCCTCAGTTTGATCTGCAATTTTGTAGATAACAATTCCCAAGCAATTCAGGTTTTGATGAGTCATTGAATTGCACTGCAAGCGTATTTCTTTCATCTGGCTATTCTCAAGACTTTTGGTAAATATAGGTTTTATGTATAGTCAGTAAGGCCTCACTACATGTATATTAACTGGAGTTGAATTGGAATTAAAATTATGGACGTGAAAGCTGTCGGTTATCAGAATTGTGCGGCTAGCTCTTAAGTGCTCTGATATTTTTGAGATCGAATGTTTTTTTAAATTGCAACATGTGGTGATCTTGTTCTGTTTGTAATCAGAGCACACTCCTGAAATTGTAAGCTTCTTAAAAAAGGTGGGAAGTACTGAGTAATGTATGTATGGTTGTAATATTACTAGTTGGTCCACAATTTGACCCCTCTTAGTAGCTCTGCGTTGTAGTAAGTCAAGTCGTCCGCACTGAGAACTGAGTTGTTTAAACTCATTGCAATTTAAACCCTCATTACTAATTGGGGAGCTTTTTTGTGAATTGTCATTCCATTTCGTTTGAAGAACATTGTACTAAAATATTAAAAGAACAGCACCACAACTTTCAAGGGATACGTGGGTAGCTTCATGAAATTGTTTTTGGATGATTTTAGTCTGTTTATGGAAATTGATTTATCAAAACTATAACTTTGTTTCAGTGAATGTCAACAGTTTGGTATTAATTTAAATTTAGAAAATGCATGTTTTTGGTATACTCAATGAATCCGAAGTTACATGTTTCTAAAGGAGGGCAACTACTAGACCTTAAGAAGATTATGACAACAGTAGAAATGTCATCACCCAAGAATCCCTAAAACATTATTGATGATGCATTAATAGAACTGTACTCCAAGTTACTCTGCAAGGAAATGTGAAATAAATGGGTATATTTTAAATGGGTATAAGAGTGATTGTTTTCAAATCACCATAATCTATGCAACAAATCTTTGTTTTGAGAATATGACTCCAAAATATTGTATTACTCTTTGAAACCTTTCCAATAGTTCAAAGAACACTCAATGTAGACATGGTTTTTGAACCTTGCTCCAAAATTTCAAGAGACCTTGAGACTTGTAACCCCCAAACTGGGAATGCATTTGAAAGTATTGAGAACTTCTCTCTTACATTTTATTTTCACCTTGGGAATGTGTTTGAAATGTTGACATGCCTTGAACTTTTGTCTTTGCCCTAGCTTTGGGCTTGTCAAGCCCAAAGCTAGGATTGCAATAAAAAAAGGTGACAATTTTTTATCATGTTCTAATGTTTTATTATTATTACATTTGATTCTTCAAATGATTTTTTTATGAATATTTGGAAAAGCCTACAAGTGAAAAAACACAACTTGAAGATATTCACAAGCATGATGTCCCAAATACCCAAAATGTGTACTAAATGATAAAGCATCCATGGATGGCAAATACTTTTCCAAGGTGGATGCATGTGCAATGTCTTACAAGTTACAAACAACACCTTAAATGAGGATGGAGATTTGTGCATTTAGGCACCTATTACCTATTGTCAACCAGAATTTAGGCTTTGGAATTTAATTAAACAATGATTACTTGTATTTTCAACTAACCATAAAAAGTCCATAAATTTTGCCAAGAAGAAGCTTGCCTTGTATTTTAACAAGTTCATCATATGGCATTATGTGAAAGTCACAAGTCTAAAACCATACATTAATTAAATTTAGTTCTAATATTTACTTTAAACTGTAATTACTAGGTGCACCAACATCGGGGGTGGCCTTCAAATTTTCCTTGGTGGTTAGGACCAAGATTGAAAAGGATGATAACCTTGTTGCATGCATGAAAAGTAACAAGATTATGTATGTTATAAGCGTTCTAAATATTTGGGTAAATAGATCTTTATGTATCTTCCAACACCACATGCCATCAAAAGTATAATATTACAACATTACAATGATGATGATTCATCATTGGTAAGTATTTGAACTTTTCTTAATTGTCTTGACATGATACTTTCAACACTTGTAGTACATGCTAATTTTATTATGTTGTCTCCAAGTTTAACAAAGAAAGAGGTGGTCTCCATGTAACTTTTGCATCATTATATATTCACACACACCATTTTTGGAAGATCATCAATTATGCAAATTTACCAAATGCATGTAGCTATTGATGGAGAAATAAATTGGAACTTCTCTCATGAAATCAAAGGAATATAATATGCAACGTATTCAATTAGAATATTAGATGATTATTTTTTCTTGTTTGGATTTAATACATCCCATTTGGTATTAACATTGGTATGTATGGTGTTATTAGTTCATGAATTTGAAAAAACCTTGAATTTCATTACTTTTTTTTTTTTGGTGAGATAAAATCTCTAGTATAGTCTTGAGAATAGTTTTTTGGATTCATAAAACTTAATTCCAAAAAGTCCTAAATTTTTTTGGCACCTAGTCTAGTTTTAAATATTGTTCAATTGATTGACATTACACCCAAATATAACTAAAAATTATTTGAATGATTAGTTTTGTCCAAGTAGTGAACAACACTGAAGATAAAATAATGTGCATTAATTGTTATGTAATGTCAAATAACAAATAATTAAAACTAATAGCTTTTCAAAAGAACACATTTTGGTTATTGCCTTTTCAAACTTGTACTTAAATATAATTAAAGAACCTAAACTTCCTTAAAAGGGGACAACAACTTGGTGTAGGTTCATTTTTCAATTTTAGCAAGAGGTTGATTGCATGGGATTAACCAAGATCCAAATCCAATTCCAACAAAAGTTTGAAACTCAAGTTTAGATACCTTAGAACCTAACCATGAATGTGTGGTAGAATTGACTTAGTACCCTAAATTGACCAACATTAGTATATAGATGAAAACATATAATGTTTCAAACATCTTACATTGTTAAACATTCTATAATCCAGATGTATATTTAAAAATCTAGTGCAACATCACACATTGCAAAGTGCAACTATTGCATATTTTATTAAACAAATGATGTTATAAAATATACATTTGAGTTAACCACATTTTAGCATCCATAGATGGTCACCTTAAATGTTGTAGTGAAGGTATTAGTTTCAAAAAAAATACTTTTCTTTTTATTTGTAAAAGGTTAAGTGCCTATGGTCAAATCCCCTAGCACTAGCCAACTTGACCATATACTTAAATCAAGGGAAAAATCACAAATACAATTTACAATATTTACTTTGAAATAACACACAAAGTTGTCATAATTTACTTTTAATTGCCTTACAAACAATTCCATGCAAGGTGCCACACTATGCAATAGCCACATTGGACTTATGAAACCTTCATTATGACAATAAACATTATTTTCTATTAATATCCAAAATTTATAACGCCTTACATATATATAAAAATAGTTATTCAAGCATCTAAATCTCCCTATGGTGTTTACAATTGAAAATGGCACTTATTGTTATATTGACTTGAATATTTATTCTATTGTTATGTATTATTGCAATATGATACAAAAGAAGCCATGGTTGGAATAAACCAACTTAAATCAACACAACATTTAAAATCATGAATTGTAATTTGTAAAGCTTAAACCCTATACCTTAATCCATAAATACTTGTGCCAATTCTCATAGTGTTGTTGGAGGGCACTTTACAAGCGAAAAAACTTCTTTCATGCAAGGTTAATCTTTCAAAAATGAAATGTCCACTTAAGCAAGTCTTTTCTTTTTCAAAACAACCACTTTGGTATAACTTCCTCCATTATACCCAACATGTATTCACCAAGTATCGGTGGAAAACATTTTAAAGTAAAATTTAGTGTAAGTTTTCATGTTTAGTAATGCCCAAAATTGGGAAAGGTCACGATCAAGGGGTTTACTTTACACCTTAGTTCAATATGAAATACTATCACCCACTTATATAGGTGTGAAGAAATTAGCAAAGGAAGCATAGGGTGAAAGCACGGTAAAGTGTACAATTCAATTACCTTGGTAGTCTACTTGTCAAGCTAACAAGAAGTAGGACCAAAACCCATCATAAAATTATTATACATTTAATATTTTTACTTTAATGATAAAAAAAAACTTGTTCATTATTATGAATTAATTTTTAAATTTTACATTGTAAAAGTAGGTTAAATAGGCTTTTTAAAATGTAAGTAGCTTTTGAAGCCTACTTTCTGCATAATGTAACATTTGTTTCAAGTATGTGGGTAAGATCACAATTAAAGGAGTGGAAGGACTTGTTTATAGTCATTTTTTAATGTACCCTATCTATTTTGAAAATGCATCACATATAACATTTAAATGATATAAATATAATTTTTTTACATTATGTTCATTTGCTCATGAAGTTATCATCCTATGAATTTGAAATCATTTCATTGTGTATGAAAGTCCTTTTGCATATGCAAATGACTTGTTGATAGGTGTTAAAAACAACCATAAAATAAGAATGTGCTTTTTGATATTCAAACCTTCACCAAATGCTTTAAAATTTTGTACGAGCTCTAATATATTTCACAAGAAGTTGGCCATGCTTGTATTGAAACCTTTTTACACAACTAGTTAAAATGGTTTCAAACATAATTAATGACTAAAATAGTTCATAATTTATCATCATGGCTAAAAAAAGAGTTGTAGATTTGATTATAATGTAAAGCATGATGTAAAAATAATAATAATTTACTATGTTTTGGGTCATATTTGGCCTCAAATTTGATATCCAGCCATTATCCAACTTGAAAAGCTATTTTTAAAAATGCATTAGAAATCAATACAAGAAGGCCACATGTGCAATTTAGTCCTTGAAAGGACTTAGACCCTGCTATAAATGGCTCCTTTTATTGTGATTACACCCATGCATCAAGTATATTCTACCAAAGAGAAAGTAAAATTTATTTATTTTCCTTCCTTTGAATATAAAATGATCTTTATGTTATAACTTCACATTAAATTTTATAATGAAAAAGTACTTTTGAACACCATATTGATTAGTCAAGTTCAAAAACACTTGTTCCCTACTTTTATTATTCCAAAGTTTTTCAAATTTTGTATTCAATTTAACATAAACCCAATGGAAAGCACCATGGTTTCAAAATGAAATTTAAATAAATTTTGAATATATATTTTTGTGTTTTTGTCAAAATTATCTCATTTTTTACTCCATTTCAAATCAAGGACATTTAATTATATATTTTAACATGCTTTCACCCCATATCATATTCTCCTTATTGCATCACTACTTTTTCATCACAACATTGTTATTAGCGATAAAGTTTTACCATTCTTTGTTTAAGTTTTATCGCTATTAGGTTCTTGCCCCTTTCCTATTATTCATACACCATGTGCCAAATTAACCCAAACATCCCTCTAACTTTAGACACGATTTCATTACCTTTAAAATCATACTACAATTATGTATTCATGTACCTTAAATAATGTCATTATAAAGCCTATTGCTAAACCTTTTTTCAAGAGTTGAAACCATATTGTACTCTTACTAGCATTTTAAAACATGTTCATATTAAATAATTACAATACCACCCCTTTTACCTTTGCAAGAACCAAGGTTGCCACATCCCTCTCTTTCTACTTCACTATACACACATATATCATATCACACACACACACACACAAATATAATAAACAAATTTGTTACAATAACCACCAAAATTATAAAGGAAACAAAAGGCCTTTAATTTTAAAAGTATGTTGTTGTATATTATCCATAATTGGTTACAATTGCTTTTAGCTATCCATTTCTACCGATAATTTATGTTATCAACTATTCACATTTGACGCACCCCCAAGCTTAGACTCAATTATGAGTCCAAAATGAAAACAATGGAAGGATAAGGAGTTGGGGTACATTCCCTGGCTTGCAGTACTTTAGGGGTAGAGGGGCATGTTGGAGCTCCGGGATTTCCTTGAACACATGAGGATCATCATCATGGAAAATAACAAACTGTATCGTTAAAACAAAGGTACTTGTTTGCAAAACCAAATACTTTATACACATAGTTTTCTATGTGTCGAATCTAGAAGGGGACATTAGATGTGTGTTTAGACATGAGAGGAAATGGTAAATTGGATGGGACTTCTGCAATGAGCAGAATTGGCATCCCATATTAGAATCATGTACATTGGCAATAATAAGAGTTGGCATCCACATCTAGTATCCACTACATTAGCATTACATTGGCAACGATAGTGGTGGAGATCATGATGTAGACTTAAACGCATGGGAAATTTAATTGAAAAATTCATTGAGAGAATACCTTTCATAAATGATGTATTCAACTCCTGGTATTGAGAAGGCAAAAGACCAAACGATGCCTTTGCACTCACAAGATTGGGCTAGGAGAGGTGAAATGTTGAAACTAACAATTGAATAAAAAAGTTAGTGGAATGATGAAGTGCCTTGTGACTAATACTTTGAAGGTCTTCCAAGCTTACATCTAAGCTCATTTTATGGAGGTGCCTTTGGGTCGGTGGTGTCTTCACCTATGTGGCACCTTCCTTTCCATCGGCCATTGCCTCAACAAAGTCGTCGGTATTTGGATTCACACTATAAGGTCAAGCCAATTGCTTTTTGGAATTTTGTACTTTCTTTGCATTTGGCTCTACTTGACACCCTTAAGTTTGAATATCTTGAAGTCATTTTTTCCAATTTTTTTTCACTAAACCTTTCCTTGAGTTCACACTCTAATTCAATACTAATGTCATAAGGGCAATCCAAAGTATTAGTCACAATATGGAAGGTGGGCAAGGTCCCAATCCTTGAGGATGTCCCTCTTGAACATGTTCCTCTTAGCTTTAGGATCACACTAAATCCTCATAAGTGGAGGAAGAGTTAGAATAACGTGGTTGGCCAGGAGTACGTGCGAAAAATACTTGAAGGCGCTAATTGAATTCAATAGCATAAACAATTGAAGGGAATAGAAGCATAATTTAAGCTTATTACCTATAGACAACATGTTTGAGTGCCTTTTCACCATTAGTTTGTTGGTTCTAGGTCTTGCTTTTGTGTATTACACCTTTTTGTTTGAATTCATGAAGAAAGAGGCTTTCCCACAATTCATGCTTCTAGTGATTTATAAAATCCTTGAGGCTCTATATTGTAACAAATTCAAGGATGGAAACCTCAAGGTTTGTCATTGTGATGTTAAAGAGTTTTTGTGCCTCTACTTCCAACTGCATTGTAAGTAGAAAATATCATCATTGAACATCAAAGTTCATTGAAATGGACATAACAAAATAATCAAATTTGAAGAAATGTTTAATCGAAAGAGCTTCAATCACGGGTACATGGTACCGAAAGGTCACCTTATGGAGTCATTTATCAAAGATGGCATCCAACACACCAACCTCTGGGAACTTTTGAACTTCCCTCAAGATTGGGGATTGATTCCACTGCTTGAGTTAGAAAACCTTCTACTCATTGCTCATTTGGGAGGAGACAAGAAGTTGTAGCTTCTTAGTCATCATTTCAAGATATGGATTCATATTGTAATGAACCTGTACTTGTTGAAAAAAAATTGGTCCAAAGGATGGGTCACAAACATGGAGTCTCTTTTGAAATGTTGTCATGTGTTCCTTCCTGACACATTGCATGGCCTTATTGCTTAGTGAAGACAACACTTTTGGGTCACGAAGAACAGGGTCAAGGACCTTTGCATGGTATAGTTGATGGGCGGTATCCATAGCTATTGTGAGTTCCTTCTACAAAAATAAGTTTAAAATCAAGAGAATAATGAAATTGCTAAAAAAAAAAGAATTGGTGGTTTCATATGAGATTCGGAGAAGTTATTTTATACATATATTCAAAAAATGCCTCTTGGGTGATGTAGGTTGTACTAAGTTTTCTTAATTTTATTTTCACATTTTTTGTATTGCTCATCAGGAATAACCTCCTTGAACTGATTCAAGGGAATCATGTCGATGGATTGAATGTGGAAAAAGTTGTGAACCAATGAAGGCTTCACATGGTCCATCTCAATGGACTTGCAAACAAGAAAATGATTATTTGAAATTGAGCAAAATGATGAGATTTTATGTTTATCATGCAAACAAAATTGAATAAGGGAATTGAAATCCTACTTGTTTAAATCGGTCATGGTTGTGAGGAGCTCAATTAGGCTATTTGTGGTATTTTATATATTAAAGCTACAGTGGTGGTGTCTGTCTGTTACAGGGTTGTCTGTTCTGCACAACCCTGTCACAGTTTCTATGGCAGAACTGTGTGGGCCAGAGGGGGGGAGAGGGGGGGGGGCATGTGTGTGCG
>Ga0209208_10004963_pt1 | contig 18652 bp, 11 predicted proteins | sample S1TSphfallax_3_FD_187694 | JGI IMG/M metagenome (GOLD analysis project Ga0209208, IMG submission 187694) | Host-associated microbial communities from peat moss isolated from Minnesota, USA - S1T2_Fd - Sphagnum fallax MG (SPAdes) (version 2) | ecosystem: Host-associated > Plants > Peat moss >... | reverse complement strand
GTTATTTGTGACTAATCATGACTTTTTTGGCCATGGGTTAACAAATTTTTGCACCCAACTTTAAAGAGAATGTATTAAATAAAAAAATCCAACCAATAATGAACTTTTTGGCCTATGGGCTAATGAACTTTGTACTTGCCTTCGAATTTCATTATTAAAATTTTAAAGAAAAACTCATGACAAAAAAGTTATTGAGCAATCATGGCTTTTTAAGCTCATGGTCTAATAAATGTCCAACCCACCTCTAAAAAATATTATAAAAAAAGTTTGAGTTTGGACCATCAAAATCTGACCAATCATGGGTTTTTGAGCTCATGATTTAACAAACTTACTATTAAGCTCATCTCAAATAGGTGGACTTGATAGAAGTCCATTAAAACATGAAACATTATCCCCTCTTCTGTTTTTGTTAATCATCTCTGTATACAAAGACGGGTTATAATATTAATTTACTAATACACAGAGTGTTGAGTAGGCTTATGGGTAGGTGTGAATAAAAAATGTTATGACCAACAAAATTGCTGGATTGGTTGGTCTGAACTTTTTTCTTTTAGTTATATTGAGTGAACTAAAAGTTAAATGTGTAATAGGGTTTACTAAGTTTTTTGATAATTTTAAAGGGCTAATGAAAATGGGAAAGAGGGACCATCATTTTCAATGTTCAGCATAATAGGATTATATATAGGCCTGAAGATTTTTTTTCTCCATGCCAATGGGATAATTGGATTTGGAAGTTTGAATTTGTTTTCTTAGTTATCTTGAGTGAAGTAAGAGTTCAATGGGTAAGAGCAACTCCACTGGTGCACTGTACAGGTAAATTTTGAATGAAGAATAGTACTCAAAACTTTGCCTGTTTGGCTGAGCAAAATAATGTGGGCACAACATTTCTGCACAAAGATCCTGAGGCTGGCGAAAGGCAAAGCAAAACTGAACACCTGCTATTGATTGGCTATATGGTTTGATTGGTTCAGTCAAGTTGTTATTAGTAGTCTCTGAAGCTTTTGCACTTCCAGTTTGAGGGGAGAGATTGGGAAAAAGTAAATAACTAATCTTGGATGTGAAATATACTTTTGCAATGTCACATATGGAGCATAAGTGAAGCTGCTCTAGTAGCAACTTACAGACACAGTTCTTGCACATTACTTACGCACTTTTATTTGATCATGGCAGATCACCCAGTAAGTCTATCTCCCACCAAACATCAGTTTTAGGAGTGCGTTGATAGCATCTGACGAGACAGACTTAACTCAATCTAGTCACTTGGTGTGCATGGGCTTTATGTTTATTGAATTTGTTCAAAACAAAGTCCACAATAATTGATATCATATCCCATTTACGGTTTTGACTAAATTGCTCTTGTAGAAGTAATCTACAGAGAACAGAGAGATAGGAGTTTGGATTATTATTGTTATTATTATTTGGGGTCAAATCTCAAATTATGATATGCCCATGAACAACCACAAGCCACACCTAAATATTTTCCCTCAGATTACAGAAATTCATAATCCACTACCTACTACCCAGTGCCCACACATGGAAGCCCATTTCATCATTGTCTTCAAAATTGTTTTACAGAAGTATGGAAGTCTCTCATGTGGGGTCCCTGCAATAAATTCCATAGTTGTTGTCAGAAGGTTACAGATACTCGGGGTTCGAGAATCGGCAAAAGACTGCCAAATTTTTGTGTAAATGTTTTGCAGTTTTTGCACTAATTGCATTAGTGCTTTGCACTTGATCTCTCCCTCCCCTGTCACCAAAAAAGAAAGAGGGTTAAAGGTTACTTAGTTAAGAAACACGTGATGTAATTGACCATTTCAACAGTAGGATCACTGGGTTATCCAACGATCAATAAGAAACAGGCTGATGTAATTGACCATTTCAACAGTTGGATCACTGGGTTATTCAACAATCAATGGAACTATCACAAGTCAACTGATTTTTAACTTGTATTCCTCCAGCTTCTACATCAAGAACAACATCAAAATAAAGGATCTCAAGGAACCAGAACTCTCTAGATTCTTCTCAAGAGTCAACTGGTCATGAGTGTGACAGATCATTCATGATAAAAAGATCTCAAACTCTGGACAATAATCCCATTCTCATCATATCTTTCACCATTAGAAGTTGGACAAAGAACTAAAAATGATTTGGACAGAACAATAGATTCTTTCCATAACACCCATATGTGCCCTTAAAAAGCCATTTTCCCCAGCGCCCCTGCAACAATGCAGGTACTCTCTTCCAAACCCAAATGATTTAAAAGTTTCCCTAGAAGTCCCAAAAACCCACAACATAATTGAACAAGTCACATAAACCACTCATGAAACTTATAAACTCTGTCATCATTCCCCTTGAATTAGTCCTTAAATTCTAACACTAAACCTTCCTTTTTTGCCCTGAATCTCATAGCATAGTGAAATGTTTGTTCCAGGAAGGAAGATGAAAGATCATTAGTGGGGCATTCTTCCCCAATTGCACATAAAACAACACTCTTTATTCTAACCACATTGTTTCACCTATCCCCACCTCTGTTAACAAGAAGAAGAAAACTCTTTTTTGGCTGACCACTCAAATGATTCAGCCCACCAGAACACCACTCCTTACAGCATGAGTTGCAACCATTTCTGGCCACCACAAAATTTGTAAAACCAACCATCACTAAGCTCATCAATCCACATTCACCCCATCATAGTAAGACAACTACAAAACCATTCCATCATAAAAACCAACTCAGTAGCACTGCTCCATTGAATTGGAGCCATCAAGCACATTTAACCTACAAACAAAAAAAAGCACCCAAAAGCGTAAAAAGAACAGAATAAAATGGACCTTTGACATCCGCAACCATTCATGCTGATCAATGGTCCTCTAATTTGACACTTTTTGCCACCCATTCTTCCTTGACATCCATCATCAATTAAGGTGTCCTCCTTTCATCCAGCCAAGTTCAAACATTAAACTTTTGACATTAGTTTTAGGTGACAACCCCACAGAGTTCACCAGTTGTAGATTGCATTTTTGTTAGTGGCACACATAGCTCTCTTGTTGTCAATTTGTGAACTCATGTTTTCTTGGTCTTTGCTGCCATTGCTTGTCATGTTGCTGCTGCTACTGCTTGTATGGTGAGGTTATAACTTGATGTGTAACTTGATCACACAATTACTTAGGTAATTGTTTGATGAGGTGTAGGATTCTATAATTTGGTCATGGTGCACTATGTGATATTGTTTCCTTGTGATTAATTGTGGAATCACATGGGGAACCATGTGATGTTGTTTCCTTGTGATTTTGTTCCTTTTGATTATTTGGGGAACCTTGTGGTGGATAAGTTTTAGGAAGTTTCTTGATTAGTTTCCTTTTGGTTAGTATTTAAGGAGGTGTTTGTGACCTTGAGAAACACCTTCATTTGTACAAAGTTATGGTATGAATACAAAGTTTGTGAGAATTAAAGTTTTGATTTTGAAAGGCTTTTGATTTTGAATAGTTTTGATGTTGTTTATGTGTAGTTCATGGTAGGGGAATGGTGAGGCTTGCATAACCAATAGAAGAGTGGGAGGATAATTTTACAACCAAGAACATAGATTTCATAGCTATGTAGTAATCATACATAGTTTCGGTCCTAAACTCGTTGGTGTTGTACAAGGTCAGTTTGTCATTCAGTTACTGTGAGGAGGTTCCCCATTAGTGTTGTTGGGTTATTGCTTTATTTTTACACATAGTTGGTTGGTTCTCAAAATTTTGGGATATCTAGATGGTCTCTTATATCAATTTCATTCTCAAAGCAATACCCACTTGTCATCAATTTACCCTATTATTTTGTATGGTAATAACTATTGGCTTTAAAATAAGGTCTGTTCTCAAATACCCACCTTGAGAACCATCAATTATGTCATTTAAATGAGGTAGGTTATAATTTATAAAAGGGTTTTGCATTTGATTTTCATTTAAAAAAAAATCATAAACAAATTTAGATTTTTAGGATTGATATCATATGTAGATAAAATTCCAATCAATCATTTAAGTTATTAAATTTTGAAAATTTCTATACTTGGCTAATAATTATCTATTAGTTTTTTAAAAAATCAATAATTGACTGGTGGTTTATATATACCTAGCCCTCAAACCCCCTACTTTGGGTCCAAACCAATGTTGGCTAGTTTCAGGTTCTTCATCAGGTTTGAGTTTCCAACTGGATTTGGGTCTAAGAATCGGACATGGTGGGTAACCTAGACTTGGCCAAAGAACCAGACCTAACTTTAAAATCAAATCTATTGGGTGTACATGGACCCAATTCAAAAACCAGACCTGGTGGATTTATTACATGGTGTCTTAAAGGTTATTTTTTACAAGGTTTGGGACATAGGGTTAAGTAGGGGTTAAATGTTAGGTTTACATAGGGTTTAGGTTTTTAAGCTCTAAGATCTCAGGTCCTAACCCTAAACTTACATATATGAAGGCACTTCCAATGCTAGATTTGACATCTCCCATTACACAAATACATTGTGTTATTCCTTATGTTGTCATTCCCTATACACTTCGTCCTTTTTGTTGTTTTTGGTAACACATTGGGGAACATTTTGAGAACTTTAAGAACTGATTGGGAAATTAAAAAAATTTGAATGACATGTCATGAAAACTTTTTGGGAACTTGGTGGAAACATTTCAAGAACATCAAAATCCAAAAAATTCAAAACTATTTAAAATTCAATTTTGGAACCATTCTAAAAAAGAAGCTGGAACCCAAAACTAGATGTTTTCATAGAGGTTGAACCTAAAACCATTGGTCAACAAAATTTAACCCAACCCTAGGCCCAATGAGTTTTAATTTTAGAGACATTTCATAGATTTAAAATTGGATCTTTCATTTTTTCAAGTAAGTTCAACTTGAACCTTCTTGGAAAGAAAGTGCACAAGTAATGTGCTAAAACCTTATCTGTAAATAACTATCACACATTGACATGTTACTTCAATCAAGATTATTAACAACATATTTAGACCACCAAATCTAGCAATCCCACTGGCTTCAAAACAAATCTCCAAGTTACACACTAACCTATTTTGTTAAACCTTGAAAATAATAATCTCTCTTTACCATTTCCAATGGTCCTTTAGAATTCTTGCAAATTGATCAAATCCTATTACATTGTTAGTTCACTCAAAATAACTCAACAAAACAATTCAAACTATCAAATCCAACAATTTCATTGGCCATAACAATTTTGTTAAACCTACATACATGCTTATTCAACACCCTTTATATATACTAATACACTATTATCATTCACATTTAATTTTAAGACTTATAATCTTAAACAAGCTACCATTTAGATATGATCATATTAAAAAAGAATACTTATGTTAAAATTAACACTAACCTAAAATTAACAATTTTGATTTACATTCACACCTAAATTAATGTTAAGCTAAATTAAAATACAAAAATATAAAGCAACTTACTTTTGTCATCAAACCATCAAAATGAATGTTAATGATTAATGATTGCAATCCAAATTGATTATTAAAATCAAGATTATTATTTTCAATTAATAATAAATATAACAAATATTGAGTTAGGCTTCAAAATTAAGATTGATCTTTGTAACATTGTCTTAAATGGTTGTTTTTAGGCAGTTTACATTTAGTTAAGACATCAAAATCTAGGTGCTTAGATGTTACGAAGCACAAATGCTAGCACAAAGTTAACATAATCAAGGACACCAAATCATTGACAATGCTTCTGTAACACTTCAAAAGTGAATACACATGTAAACACCAAGAAAATCTAACATCCACTTACCATTGACTTAGCACTGAGTGCTAACGATACTTATATTATAATCCTTGTTCTGTATATAAACAAGGTTTAAAACACTAGTCAAAATTCAGTACCTGGCCAACAACACTTGCTTGGCACTCAAGCTTCTGGCATCATGGACTTTGTGATTGTTGGTTGGTCATCCTTTTGATCAAGGAAAATGAATGTATCTGTAATCTTTGCTATTATCGCTGAGCGAAGTCGACTCCTCGTGTACTACTCTCTACGACTGGAATGATTGTTTGGGTATTAGTGCCCGTTGCTGCTTTTTGTTGTTGTTTGTCAGTGGTAGATGATCAAGCTGTGCAGCAACAACACTGGACTGGACTGCACTGCAGGTCTAGAGGCCGCTTCTTCAGCTTGTACTATTTAGTACTTACCAATGTTTTTTTTTTTTTTGGGGGAGGAATTATTTTGATGTAGCCAAAGTGGCTATCATCATCCATAGGAAACCTGAAGAAAAAAGTGGCGACCATTCCTAGGGAGGTTTAGCCAAATTTGGTCACAAACCAGAAATTTTCCAGAAAAAGTCTCAAATCTTCTATATTCTTGGCTACAATAATGAAAACCAAATAATATATGAATTACCCTTTATCTTATTTTTTTCCTCTCTCTCATTTCTGGCAACTGAAAACCTCCAAAAAAACTTCTTTTTACAATCTCTCTTTTAGGAATTTCTCTTTTTGGCGAAATGATAACCAAATAAATCAACCACATTTAATCATCCACATATATATGTAATATATATGTGTATATATATGGCTAAAAAATGAAAGCCAAAATATATGAATTTGGCGAGTCCTTTACTTTTTCCCCTTCACTTTTTCTGGCGACTGAAAACCTCCAAAATTCAATTCTTTTCCGAATATGTATTTTTTCTCTTTTTGGCAAAATCGAGCCAGTGGATTTTAAAATAATAATAATTTATAAAAAATAATTAAAATTTCAAAATTACTATAGAAAAAGAAATGGAAAAAAGGCTGCTACTTTATTATTTTTGTGTTGTCACTTGCACATGAGTGATAGCAGACTTGTGTTTTTTCGCTGAATTTTAGGAGTTTTGCATGTAGAGAGGCACAGTGCTCCTGCAAAAGTTTCGTGGTCGACCAGCCAAGCTGAGCTAAGCTAAGCTACGAGTTGCAGAGTACTAGTCTGAGCTTCGTCGACTGTGCAAATGATCTAGACTTTTTGCTTCTACAAATGTGACGAAAATGTTTCACATTTGTCAGATAGGAGAGTCGTGGGCTGTGGCAGCTTTGTCGGCTCTTGAGCTTTCAAGGGTCCCATAGAACATTGACATCGAGAACCCCCCGCCCCCCGGGGTCCTCAAGTTCTCATCACCTGTGTTGTTGTTGTTGTTGTCGTTGTTTTCTTTGTTTTTGTTTTTGGGTGCGCTTAAATTTGGTTTAAATTTTTTGTCGTCACTTGTTTTTTCTTCGTCTTCTGGAAGAAATGCCCATGCATGCATCCGCGAAAAAGTGTTTTTGGATCATCGTTTGAGTTTGACTCAACTGTTGTGCATCAATTTCGTGTTCCTAGAGATTGATTCAATCTTCTGAGCACTGGACAATATGAACCTTGGGGCGACCAGCGCCTGTGTCAATTGCGGCTGGAATTAGTTTGCTCAATAATTTAGCAGCTAGCTAGAAGAAGATGAAGAAGCAGCTCCTCGTGCACTCTGCTGTTCAATGTTGCAAGAGTTTCTTCCAGACTCCAGGTCAAGGAAAATTATTCTTGCTTTTGATCTAGAGCAGCAGATGAGTGAAGCTGTAGTAGCGGCTCTTTCCAAATTTGGATTCGCGTAAATCTCGACGATCCTTCGCAAAATTGAGAGCTGTGAAGTGATTGCAGAGCTGCGGCATGAGCAGCATCAATGACGGCAGCTACGGAGCCGGACTCCCCATCCTCCTGCAGAGTCGATGCAGGTCCCTGGGCAGCTTCTGTGGGGTACCAGCAAGAGTCGGCGTCATTGCCACGGCAGGTGGAGCCGTCTTCGAAAAAGACTAAGACGTCGCCTAGTAGGGCTGGTGGTGCACGGCACTCCGTCACGCTTGCCCTTGTCATCTGCATCTTTGTCGCATCATACAGCTTACTGGACATCGATGATCTTCTCCTCCGAGTGCAAACATCCCTGGGACACATTCCCTCACCAACTGCACAAACCCAGCAGCTGGGGGCAACTATTAGTGCAAGCGAAGCATTAGCTACAGCACAATGCCAAGGAGGAATGCAGAGGAATTCGTCAACGTATCGAGAAGGTCCAGACAATCAGCAGCTCGCGGACGAGGACGACGACTCTGCTGCATGTGTTGGGCGACGCATTTACATCTACAAGCTTCCTCCGCAATTCAACCAGAAGCTGATCGAGAATTGTGAGAACCAACAAGGGTGGGCACGGATGTGCTACGATCTCTCCAACCAAGGACTGGGAGTGCCATTCGACGTGCCGGAGAGCGACCCACTCGCGCATCTCTTGGTACCCACAAGCGCATGGTACAAAACCAGCCAGTTCAGTCTGGAGCTTTTGTTCCACGAGAGGTTGAAGAGGTATCCTTGTCTCACAGAAAACCCAGACCGTGCGACGATGAGCTACATTCCTTTCTACAGCGCTCTGGATCTGACCCCCAAGCTCTTTGAGGCGAGTGTCGCAGTTCGTGACCAGCTGAGTGAGCGCTTGGTGGGTTGGCTTCAGAGTAACTCTCACTGGGAGAAAAGCCGCGGCAACAAGCATGTCATGGTTCTCGGCAGGATCGTCTGGGACTATGTCCGACCTGAGAAAGCTTCACAACCTGGCTCTTGGGGGAATGCTCTGGTGAGTCTTCCGGAGTTTTGGAATGTCACCAAGATCTCGATAGAACGTAATCCTTGGGAGTCTGAGCAGATGGCAGTTCCTTACCCGACTTCGTTCCATCCTTCTTCTGATGCCGAGATGGTCGCCTGGCAGTCCACGATCCGAACTGCACAACGCGACAAACTGGTGGTTTTCGTCGGCTCTCCGCGACACAACAAAGTCCCGGGAACTGAATTGCGCTACGAACTCGTACGTCAATGCAGCAGCACAAATCCGTCGGAAAACAACAACAACACAACGTCACAAGTATCGGCAGGCAACCAGAATTCGAGGTGCACGATGGTGTTGTGCAATGTGGTGAAGTGTGCGCGCAACCCGCAAGCTCCGATTCGTGCGTTTCTGGAGTCTATTTTCTGCCTGCAACCACCAGGTGACAGTGCCACGCGTAAGAGCTTGTTCGACTGCCTCCTCGCCGGTGCCATCCCCGTCTTGTTCGACAACATGACTGCCGCTCAGCAGTACCAATGGCACCTCCCTCGCGACACCGCCTCCTACGCCATCACAATTGACCCAAAACAGGTAACCAAAAATCGTCCTCCACCACCCAGCTCTGTCTGTCTGTCTGTCTCTGTGTGTGTCTGTGTGGCTTCCTAGCAAATATTTCATGGAGATCTTGCAGGTGCTAGTAGATTCAGTGCACATGAATGCCATTGAAGTTGCAGGCATGAAGCTCATGGAAGCAAGATCTCGCTTGGATGCTTGTGGATGCAGTGCAAGAATTGCATTGAAGTTGCAGGATGAAGCTCATGTGCAAAGCAAGATCTTGCCTAGGTGCTTGTGGATTCAGTGCTAGAATGCCATTGAAGTTTGTAGGGATGATTAAGCCCAATATGGAAGCAAGACTGTCATTATGGAGATCTTGCACCTGTGCTTGTGGATTCAGTGCAAGAATGCCATTGAAGTTGCAGGGATGGAGAAGCTCATGGAAACTTGAAAATTGGGCATCAATCTTCTCTTGCAGCAAGTAGGCTTGTATGGTGTGTTTTCTTCTGCAAGCTGTGCACTGAAGCAAGCGGCTTTGTTTCTTGGGTGCATCATGTGCAGGTGGTGGCAGGGGAGTTGGATGTGGCAAACAAGCTCTTAGAGGTTCCAAAAGAGGTGATTGCAACTATGCAAGCCACCATCATTGACATGCTACCGCGCTTGATTTACAAGAAGCCTGGGCGCAAATTATTTGAACAAAGTCTCACTTCTTCAAAAGATGCTTTTGATCACACCATCGACCGTCTCTTGCAAAAATTTCATGCTCTTGAAACAATGTGAGGAGGTAACAACGTTCAACAACAACAAAACAACAAAAAAGCTTTTGAATCCAAAGTTCTCACTTGCCTTGCTTGCTTGCCAAATTCCTTAGCTCACTCGGCTTTCCTCATTGTGGGAAAGAAAACCTCTAAGGATTTGAAGAGATCAATTGAGACATGAGATTGATTGAGGAGACTTTGATCTCAGGCCAAAGATTGCCAATGATCAAGAGTTTTCCAAATTCTACATCTGGGGATTTGGCCAAAGGTACTAATACTAAGAGGTTTCCAAGTTCAACAACCTGGATTTTGGCCAAATATAGTTACTAGCATCAAATCAATTCATGTTGATGAGTGTGTACATATCGTGGATATGGAAGATGACAAGATGAAGCGCTCAAACATGGAAACCCTAAATAATTTCCATTGCAAATGTGATGCTAACATTCCACAACAAGAAGCATTTTAGTGTGTGCCTACTCATCAAACCTAGTATGGCTTGTTGATGTAAATAGTCCACATCCTCAAGTGATTGTACTAGTGTTTGTTGTTGGGCACAATGTGCTAGCTTGATGTTGCCTCCTAATGATAGATTTTTGAATCAGTTTTCTATTGGTCTTGATCATTATTTCAAAGTGTGAAAGAGGGAAGATTCAAGCATTGTCTACCTTGCACCCCACCCCTCAATGGGATGGAATTTGTGCAACAAGAGAGGTTAGTACTAGTATCTCAAGGTATTGAAACTTGCTTCGAATTTGCATTTAACATCGGATGGGACTCATATTGATGTATGTAGAATGGATACATCTAGTTTGTTATATTCCTTATATCCAAGTACTAATCAAGAATAGGCACACGTATTGTATAATTTGGTAATGAATTTGAATGTGGAAAAATCAATTTACATTGTTGTTTCTTCACTTAAAAGTATTTATAGTTGATTCACCTATTATATGACCAATTTGAGAGTGGTTGTTCATAATATATTTATTATTAGATCATGGGATGATTCATGGTCACATGTATGTGGGCTTTCAACCATTTTTTTTTAGGAGCTCAGGGGACATGTACTACATCTTCAAACTACCTTTGAAAAATATTTGCAAAAATATGTGACACATATTTTGTAAGTCAAAGAAGAGTGTCCCCCTAGTTTAGGAGTATGAACAAAGTAGATAATTTACCGATTAAAATTGGTGTGAATAATAATATACTTGGTGATTTTTTGTAAAACCCTTCTTTAAATAGCTTCGAATTACATTGTAGAATATTTCCCCTTATATTATTACTATGGACATATGATGTGAGGTCATTTACACAATGTGTAAATTAAAGTTGCATGTGATGTCTTGAATGCAAATGATGTGCAATTAAATACAACTAGCCTTATTCATTTAAAACATAGTTCAGAATTATTACAAGTTAATTGTACTCTCTTTTTTCCAGTGCCTTGCAATAACTTAAGTTATGCAACATCATGTTGTCGCAACAAAGGTGTGTTTGGCCTTTAGGTGTTTTGCACATAACATGGATTGTACATATTCCTATACACGAACTCATCTAATGTTAGTACTATGACTCATCCTAGGTCCCTTTATTTGGGGAATGCCCCCACCATGGGACTGCACAATTCTATGCAAAACCATGCAATGCACATAAAGACAAGCCAATGAAAGTGGCTGGGGGAGAATAGCAAGAAGATCCCTCACTTTGGTGGCTACTAGGAAGGTACACACATATGGATAGTCCCATAGGGAACCGTGGGTGGTTACCTATGTACCTATGGGACAATAATAATAAGATGACAAAAATGTTCCATGTCCACACACTATCCATCATGCTTCGTGCCCTGGTAGGTGCTTGTTCACTCTGACCTTTGTTCTGTGACAATGTGTTTGCAGAAAGGACCCCAAGTCATTTTCTTTTAATTCCACCACGCATTCTGATGGCTTTGCGGTTTCCACATGCTAACTGAGCTGCTATCAGAAGGCTTCAAGGTTGGTAACATGGGTGATGTGTAGTGTAATATCTTGGCAGCTCTGACACTAATTGTATTATTTGTAAAATGTTGAACTTTTCAAGAATCTTTCTTTTTAAAGTAAACTTTTGTGAAGGAAAAGAGAGAATAATTTTAGAATATATTGGATTATATCTTCAGAACTATTTAATTATTTGACAAACATGTGTTGAAGCTGCCCCCTGTACTACACAGTATTTCTAATCAATGACTTTGACATTATAATTTGTGAATGTACATGAAAGGGTGATTGGATTGTGTTTCTCAATGGCAGTGACACCAGATCTCCAATTATTCAGTGTGGGTAAGAGAGCCAGGGTCAGCTGTTTCCAGATCCATAGTACCCTGGGCCAGTTCGACACTAATTATATTATTTTCAGAACTGTTGACATTTTCAAAAAATATTTGTTCTCCAAAAAAATAAATTCCAAAGGAAAATAAAGAATTTGATGAAATTTGAGAATATATCACTTCTCGAATGAAATCCTCAAATCAATTGATTCATTGTTGGACAAGCATGTGTGAAAGTGGCCAAGGTAATATGATATTTGAGCAAATGAGTGAGAGAAGCAGGTAGTTGAACTTGGATGAGAGAGAGGGGTAGGTAGTTATGCATTTCCTGAGGTAGCACAGGCACTGTTGTCAGTTGTACCAAGGTGTAGTACAGGGGCAGATCCAACACAGGGTTGTTGAATAATTAATTAATTAAAATTGAAGCATTCCATGTCAAAAAAATTAGATATTCGTGAATATTTTAAAATATTCTTTAATTTCTTTCCACAAAAAATTAGGATTTGAAATATTTATTTCAAAAAAGTTTCAAAACTTTTACAAATAGCATAATTAGCATGGAAGAAGCTGCCAAGGTACCATAGTATTTCTGTCTGTCTCTCTGCTTTTTGGTTCCTGGTACTTTGGCATGTGTTTGACATCATGTAGTAATGGAATGATACATGGGTAGTCTGACTGGCTCTGGGGTCTAGCTGAACAAGCTTTGCAAGTTGAACTTAAGAAAATTAGACAGAAAATTTGAGGTACCTTGAGGTCAGGTCCGGTGGCAGGTCCCTGCCCAAACAGATAACAAGGCGTGTATCACACTTTGTCCTTGCCATTCACATTAAAAAGTATCTTAAGGAAAAAGAAGAATTATGGAACCTCAGATATTTCACCATGCAAAAATATAATCTTCAAAAAATCCTCTAAAAGAAATCAGAATCCTTCAAGATAGTATAGCTCTCTGTAACTAATCTCATTTTTCAACACGAGCCATAATATAATCCTTATATAAAAATAAACGTATTACCTAGGGGCCAAAATGGATTAAGCTACTATACTCTATGATGAATCTAAACACAATATCCTTGCCTTGGTAAGCAAGGCCAATAAAAACCTGACAATATTTTTGTGGCTAGATAATAATAATGAGTGACTGACCTTGGATAAGTTTTGCAAGTTGCAACTTCTTCATGCACAGAAATGGGACACGAATACAGTTCCTAGTTCCTACTGAACATGTACATGTCTTCCCCGTAGTAGGTCTCTGCCAGTGTTCTGTGGTTATTTAAATTTTCAAAGAACCATTGGTTTCATTTATTTAAATATCAAAGAACCGTCTATTCTGGTTCCTTGGAAAAAAATACAGAATCAAAGAGCCCCCGGTCCAAGTTATTTCAAAATTGTAACAAACTTGCAGTTTTCACGAAAGAACCAATATAGAACTGGAAGTTTTCTGACCGGTTATCTGTTTCAGCTAGGTAGGTTATCCATAAACTTTAAACCCATTTTGTCACCAATAACTAGAAACAAAAGCCCCCAAAATTTTTCTTAGAGACCCTAGAACCTACATTGACATTGTATTAAGTGGGTTCTAGGTTGAGTATATACAAAAACCAACCATATTGCATAATGGGCAAGTATGAAGTGATTCTCAAGCATTTGTTCTTAAAACCACCTCATATGCATAATAAGCGGCTATGGCCAAAATAATACCTTAAGAAATTGGGAATGAGGGGGGGTATTGTATAGAGACACATTGATACCACGTAAGTTCATTTATTTTTCAAAAGCTGAGTTTTTGATACCTTTGTGATAATTTAAGAATCAAAATTGAAGACAAAGTATTAAAAAACTAAGAACTGGCCAACAATGGTAAAAACCAAATTTGGGCAGTTACTAGAAATGGTACAAATAACCAGCGGTTCTCAGGGTGCTCCCTTTAAGATATAAGAAAAGCTCATGAGAGAGGAGCTAATATAACATTGGGGTGTTACATGGTATCCTCAAGAGGTAGCAAATGCAAGACAAGGGCCTTCAGAAGTAGTTTGGAAATTGAGATGTTGTGGATTTAAAGATTTGGAATCTAAATCATGTACTAGAATTAAATTATCATTAAATTAGCATATATAGTAGAAGTTTTATTGAATGATTCTTTTCTTACTGAAATGTATGGTTTGAGTTGTTCCAATTTTAGGCAGTTTCTCAAACCTAAAATTTTGTTCTCATGCACTTTTCAGAATAATTATTTTGATCAAAACTCCGGTTGGAGTAGATAGCAGTGTTGTACAAAATTGTGAACAATGCAAGTGTAATTTATTATCAATGGGTTTTTTTGACCTTGTGTTTGCTCCACACCCCATGTTGCAAGGGCATTGGGGTTGGGAATTGTTAGCAACCAATTTACATTGCCCAACTGCCAGTGTGTTGGGACTGAGTTTAGTGGGATGACACTGATAAGTGCCTTGTGAAGGTTTACTAGCATGGAGGCAAGTGACCAACCTGCACACAAAAGTGTGATGACAAAAATGACTTATTCTAACAGTTGAATTTGAGCTTGTCATAAGTGCCCAATAAAGTTAAACTATACAGGACAAGCTTGTGGTAAGGTTGAACCTACACTGGTACTGTCAACTTCTGGAGGAAGGCTCTTAGGCTATATTGGCTATATCGGATCCCAGAAAATATTAGATTTGAACTAAGGGACCTTGATTTTGTCTTAGGATAGGTTATCTACCATACTACAAGGGCTTCAACACATGTCTGTCAAATGATTAATTAATTTTGAAAGTTTCATGTCAAAAACTAAAATAATCCTAAATGTTCAGAAAGATACTTTATTTTCCTTCACATTTTTTTTTGGGTGAAAAATATTGAATATTTGTACAAATAATATAATTAGTGTTGAAGCTGCGAAGGTATAATGTTTAGAAACAACTTGAAAAACTTTTGATGTTTTTATCAGTGTTGGGTGGGTAACTGTTTTACCCTGATATGTCTTTGTGGTTATTAGGGTAAACATGTACCTTATGTGACTGTTTTATTTTTATTTTTTATTTTTTTTCGCCACCCTTAATTAGCCTACCTAGCTGGTAAATATTCCCGACTTACCTTTTCTTTTCTTTATAGAGCTAGCCTGTATTTGAAGTTTTCCCTTACTCAAGGGAGGGTAATTGTTTTGAAGTGAAGATATATGCAAAAATCAATATACAGCACATGTGCATTTTCATGTTTTGCAATGCATGTGGTTATTATGGATTTGATCAAAATATGCGGGACTAGGAAGCCTTGAACAAGACTCTTACCAAATGCTCTTGGAACCCCTTTGTAATTTATTATCATGTGCTTTTATAAGAATGCTTTCATTGTCTTCTGAAGGTTGTTATTGGTTTCTTTCAATCTTGATTAATTCTTAAAATAAAATGTTTGAAATTTCAAGTGTTCATGTTTGCAATACCAATCACACAACTAGTTGTCTCTTCCTCTTGGCAATGTGCCATACTTGTGTAAATATATTGATTTAACCTTCATATACCCAATTATTCCCACATCATAAATACAAGGTAAACCATGCAATATTTACCCCTACCCTTACCTTGTGAACATTATAAATGTTTGTCATTTGCCTTTAAACTTAACAAGGTCGATGAAATTTGCAAAGCCAATATACCCTTGCCTTTATCCAAGTTGGAGTTTTTGAAAATTATATATCTTTACCTAGTTGATTTAATGAAATTGATATACCTGCCTAACACTGGTATTTATCCTCCCAATTTCCAAAGTTCACATGTGAAGGCTTTTCATTTGTAAGGTATCACATAGCTCTATGCAAGGAGCTATATCCCTAACAACTTTGTGGCCATTTTTGTCCAACCTACTGTACATAACAGTTTGCAGTGTGAGATCAATTGGTAAGCTCCATAGGCAATCTGAACACAAATTATACTCACTAAAGTAGCTAACAATACATGAGTACACACAACAACATTGGAGAACCCAACCTTCACAAGCCTTTGTTGTTTTGCATGTTTGTTGTTTGAATTTAAGAATTAGGTTATCATGCTTCTGAGTTCCGTTTTTTTGTTGCCTACATGTCCTGTTCCCTTGTTGTTTTCCTGTTTTGCTTGTTGTATTATTGAAAGCTGGTCCTATTACATCAAAGTCTGGGATGGCAGATATGTTATATGTCAATATGTTATTTTCTTGACCACATTATATGACATAATCCTCCAATGATGATCATAAACTCATAATAGTAACTAAAATGTGTGTGTTCAATAACCTCTTTCTGTGAAAAAGGGTGTTGATTCTGCCACTCCAAACCTTAATGTCGTAGAGAGTTGGCAGAGAGGTAAGCATGCCCCAGGAATTCCCAAATGGGCTCACCCAGGCCATGCTTAACCTGGCAGAATCTGCCATCTGCAGCTCACTCTTTGGCATTGAAGGTAGGGACACCGTTGGAACACTGCAGAATGCAGCTGGGCCAATTCTGCAGCAATAAAGAGTATAAAAAGGGCCAAATCAGCAACCCCTCACTTGAACGTCATGAAATGGCCATGATGCTGCCCATTATGTTGCGTGTGTCCCTAGCGAGTTTCTTTGCATTTCAACATCATTCACATGTGACCGAATCGTACCTGGCATAGGTGAGTTGTTCTGTCCTTTTTCAAGCAATTTACAAGCTTTCTTGTGATCTTGAAGTTTGAGTCATTTTATAACCAACAAACCCTTGTAGACAGACACAGCCCTACATGCTGGTTGTTGGGTTGAGCTGTTTCTGGACCCTGACATGGAACTTCTGTTAGCACATGAGGGACCAAGTCTTTCCAACCACCAGCATGGGTGTCATGTCAGTTCCTGATTGTCTTTAAGTCAAACAACTTGTTGAGTCATGTCTAGGATTTCAATGAACTGTTGCAGGATTCACATCCTGACCTTCTCATCAAATTGACCTCGCTTCAATCAAGCACTGTAACTCAGAAATTCATTTAGCAACAACATGCTCAAGCTCACTGGGACTAATTGGGTTTAAAGAGCCACTTCCCAGGTAACTTTAGTGAATTCCTATTAGGAATGCCATGACAAAATGAGGTTGTAAGTTGTGACACTTGTGGAGGGATCATTCATCTCTCTGCTTTATTCCCTTCTCTCCAAAATTGTGGTGCAAGATATGAATTGTAAGGTTGTATACTATTGTTATAGATTTCATGCTCATCATGCAAGATATGAATTGAAAGGTTGTATACTATCGTTATAGGTTTCATCCTTGTCTTTGATAGATGGCCCTTGGATTTAGATGTAGCTGCTTCAGTTATTGTACCAATGCTTATTCAGTAAAGTACTACAAACTCTTGGCAACTGGGCAATATTGTTGGAGCTTGCATGTGGAGATTGCACCTGATCATTTTGTTTGAGGTCAGCGTTGCACATTTGATTGGACTGCATGCCTGTGTGAGGGATTCATCTTGGTAGATAGAATTTAACTGAATGTGTTTAATAAACTGGTTTGCTGCTAATCTTGTGACATTGACCAGTGCTTTTTTTCCAATCTGAAAAAAATTTGGCATTCAGGTGACAAAATAGTGAAATTTTGGGGACAAAAAAGGAGTGTAACTTTGAGAAAATTTGCTTCAAAATTGGAAAAAAAACACCAAACTTTTGAAACCGCCAAATTGAAAAAAAATTCCTGGTTGTGACAACCCATATTCCAACCAAGGCTCACCTGAAAACTGGAGCATGTGCAAAGTCTGAGACCTCATTCGCTAAAGTGGGTTCAGTGGTGGCAAACAGAGTGAGGGTGATTTGCAATTCATGGGCTTCACATGTTTTCTCTTTGGCTATGATTGAAGTGAAAGAAAAAACATGTGAAACCCATGCTTGAAGGGGCTTTTGAGTTCCAAATGCAGATCCAGGGTGCAATAATTTCTCTTGAGGCACTTAATTTTATGTCAAAGCATGGGTGAGACTGAGAATGTGATGTCCTTTTCTTTTGAGGTGCAAGCCATAAACAACTCACTAATGCAAGGGAAGGAGCTTCACTGCAAATTTGACATAAGAGAGAAAGTATCAAGGATGACAAGGGAGAGGCTTTTTTGTCATACAGAGGTATTCATACAGTTTGTAAGGTTGGTGCTTAAGGAGAAGTATGGATATGGTAAAAAAGACCAATATTGTAATGCATTATAATCTGCTATAAGCTATTGTAAGGCATTTGATAATGTTGCTCTTGTTGATGATTGGGGTGCTTGAATTAGCCTCAATCCAAATATTGCCACAGGAATTGCTATTTCATCATTGGCATTGCTTTGATGAAATTGATATTTTGATTAGCTTACTATTAACCTCACAATCATTCTAACCCAAAAAGAGGATTGAAATCATTTGTATTTATTTATTCTTCAGATGGAATATTACATTTTGGTTAGAATAATTATTTGCTGAAATATCACATTTCA
>Ga0209208_10004962_pt1 | contig 18652 bp, 12 predicted proteins | sample S1TSphfallax_3_FD_187694 | JGI IMG/M metagenome (GOLD analysis project Ga0209208, IMG submission 187694) | Host-associated microbial communities from peat moss isolated from Minnesota, USA - S1T2_Fd - Sphagnum fallax MG (SPAdes) (version 2) | ecosystem: Host-associated > Plants > Peat moss >... | reverse complement strand
AAATGGGCATTAGCTTAATGTTAAGCAAATGTTTAACTGAACATTAAATGTTCATGGTAAGTAAGTGTAAGTCCTAAATGACTAGCATGGTGTTAGGAACTCAACACTAAAGTCCCTAACACCAAGTGTGAGTGCACCTTAATAGAAGCGCCCTCTCCAAATGAGTAGCTGGGCAGGTGGGACTTTATGTGCTATTGCCCCCCCCCTGCCCTTTTTGGGTTTTGAAGAAGTCGAAGAATAATTGATGGATGTTGTTATCATTTCAACCTTCATGAAATGGCACCTTGTAGCCCAAATTTTTAATTATCCATCCATAAGTTTTTCTAAAGTTATATTGAAAATATTTGTATAAAGATGCACATTAATTCATATTAGTTAACCAATGCATAACATAATCCAATTCAAAAGTTTGGGGGCATGTTCCTTCCTTCTTCATCGTTGAGATACAAGTATTACAAAGTTTGTGATGCAATCACAATAATGTTTCATTAATGGAACTCCTCAATTGAGCTTATACACAATTTATTGACAATGCTTGTTCCAAACGCATCACAAGGTAGACCTTTAAGTTTGAATGAGCACTACTACAAGTAAACATACATGTAACATCCTTTGTGAACATCACTATGAAAATGCAAAACTTTCAAGTAGAATCTTTGTCTCGTTGATAACAAAGTTGCCCCTTGTCATGTTTTTTCACCCTAGCTTTTGATCACCATGTGTGTCACCTTTGAAATGTCTTGTTAAGAAAATTTCTTTTCCATGACATAAGTAGATTTGTTTTCCCGTTCCAACTTGTGTACGCAAATTTAATTTAATTTTTTAAATCTTGAACTTTTCGTGGGTAAGGAACCTATGTTTTGGTCACCTTGGGTAGTCCTTATCAACCTTTTTTTATTGGTGAAATTTCAGCTAAAAAATATTAAACTTTGAATTCATTTTCCTTAGGAAATTTCTTTAAAGATTTCATGTGAATGCGTCAAATGTCCATCATTGGTTTGATGTAACAATCAAAAAACTTCATGTCTCACCTCCCAAGTTGTTTAAAATGTTGTGAATTACTTAAATGATATTACAAGGCGACTTCATATGCACTATGGGATTTGTTGATTTTTGCCAAATCCAAGTTCTTTTTTTCTACCATAATAGCCTTGGTGCCAAAGTTTTTTTTTTTTTCATTTGTTGATTTCTATTCCACTTCGGGTGACACCAAATTTCTTTCAATGTAAATACATATTGTTAATGTGAGCATTTAAGCATTTTCAATTTTGATTTACAAAGTGTTATATGTAAAGGTGACTATTGCAATGAATTGGGAAGTTGGGGAATGGGCTTTAAAGTTGTTATCATTACTCAATGTTTTCATTGGAACACTACATCATGAATGCAATGGGGGTGGAGGTTGAGTTCAATGGCATAGAAGACAAAATTGAAATAATGAACAACAATAGAAAACTTGAAATTTTATATTTTTTTCATTCAAATTGCACAAAGTTAAACTTGTTTACAGAGTTGTTCTTTTCACTTATGTTTTTATTTATTATAACATTAATATTGATTCAAGTTGCAAGTGTTTGGAACAAACATGATCAAAGGTTCAAGGTGTTGAAAACATTATAGTTAAGGTATGTTAACAATATAACATGTTAAAATTAACTATGGTCGAGATGTTTGTTGAGGTATACATTTGCTTGTTATTTCAATAGCATTTTGAAAATTTGTGACCACAAAAACCACACTAATATATAACCACATGTCCATATCAACTACATTACAACTAGGTTATAACTTTGTGTGGGAAATATCATCATGTTTTAATATCAAATTCACACTAGAAAATGATTAGTTGCACATGCATTTTAAGAAAAAGGTATGGAATATATTAAACATATTTTGTCAATTGCACAATTTTGGTCAATCTACATTGACTTTGTGTATTAACTGATATACAATATACAGTTGTAATATGCAACTCATGCACCAAAAACAATGATGTGGATTGTATGATTCTTCTTCACATGGACACATCCAATGTGGCAATTATTATTTGACACAAACATTGTCATCCCAAATGCATAATCTTGTTATGAACCCATGTGAAATTGCCTTACAACCTTAACAAGATTATGTTGCAATTAAATATCAACTTTGATATGCAACTTAGCTTGTTTTGCCATACCACCTTAACATCATTACAATCTAATTGTAACATAACTAGATGCTAGTTGTAATACATCAATGATTAAACTTGAATCCCCCCCTCTAACCACTTACATAATATTTTGATAGTTCTTATTCTTTGTCACCATATACCATCCTTCCCCATTATTGTATATCATCCAACAATTGGTCACCATGTGCCAAAAACCTTGTAATTATACAAATGTTCTTTCTTTTCTAAGTTATTTTTGAAACCCGAAAGTGTGAAAACGACATAGACACCATTTGTGGCATGTGTTCTCAAATCATAAAGTGATATTGTAGGAATAGAGGTTTTAGGCTTTCAATTAATCACAACCACTTGTTCAAATTCATGTATGAAGTATCTAAATCATTTGTTTCATGATATTCTTTTCCAAGGTGTCTATTATTGAGTGGGGAGAACACTAAATGGTTTGTGTCAAACTTTTTCAAGCCTAAGGTACAACATTCTACTACAAAAGCTTCAATGAGGGTTTTTTTTTACATTTTTTAATAATTTAGTAAGTTGTAGAGTCAATTGTACAAGGTTTAAGGTTTTTCATGATTAAATGGGCTAGTTTTATAATATGGAAGTGTTGGATGATGGAGATTCAACATATTATTCCAAAAACTAATAAGCTTGAATTTGTAAATTTTTCCTCCATGGAACTACATTCTTGTTTATAGAACATTGATGTTGTAGAAAAGTGATGTTTATCATACTATTTTTTCTAAGTTAGGTTGGACTTGGTTTCTCTTGTATTCTTTGAATATGGGATACCGTATCGAAGAAAAAATATTATTATGAATTTTGAATATTTTTGGGGTATCTAAGCAAAAATAAGTGCATGAATCAAACTCTTTTTTTTTTCTCTTTCTATACATTGGGTTTGTTGGGTTTTGTCTTTGTATTATGACTATTTTTTTCATGTATGTTGTTAATTTTTACAAACCTATTTTTTTATTTCTTTTACTTATAGCTCAACCCAATGTAAGAATATTCATCTTTTTTTATGCTTTGATTCTTTTTGTTGTTCAAAAATAATTTGACTTTTAGAGGTTAATTGAGTTGAAATGACCTTTTATTGCATTATTGAGGTCTTTGGAAACTACTTCACACTAACTACCATTACACATATGTTGTTACCATTGATAAAAACATCATAATTTTTTGACCTTTTTTTGGTAGAGTTTAATTGATGTTGTGGTGGACAAGGTGTAAGTATTAATTAATGAACCATTTGTAAATATTGATGAACAATTTCAATTGGGTTGATTATTGTTACAATTGTGAAATTTGTCGTTTAGATTTTCATTATATTAAACTAACATGCATTTGGAGATTGTTTTGTTTTGAATCAAGGGTGTTAGTTTCAATTTGGATTAATGGGGTTTCCTAAATGTAGTTAGGTTGTGTAAAGGTATTGTTCAACTGTTAAAAAAATTATAATGTGTGAATAGGTATTTGAAGCTTGAGAATTTGCACTTCAATTCTTATTTGTTTTATCTTGGTAAAAAAAAAAAAGTTTTCTAGAGCCATGGTGATAGAAATTTCCTTCAATGATATGGTCAAATTGAAAGAATGCCCTTATTGGCATGAAAAATATGTTTTGATTGTCTCAAGGTATAATTGAACAATGTTAGGGATGTAATAACCTTCATTAAAGCATAGATAAAAGGTTTAATGGTTTTCATTGGTTTTGTTTCAAAAAGTTTGTCTAATTATTTTGTGGTGCATGTAATATTCCTATAATATATTTATGATGCATGCCTAGTGAAAAAATTTCATGGCAGTTTGTACATAAAGGTAAATACTAAATGGGCCATGTTTGATTATTATTTGGTTAACATCTATATGTTGTGGTAGTTGCAATCAAAAAGACCAAGTAGTCATTTGGGTGCAATCACAATCAAACGAACCAAAAAGGATGTTAGATAATGAAAAAAACTTTAAAGTAGTCCCAATATTGTGTTTTCATGTACAAAGGCACATATTGTGAGCCCTCTCAACTCTCCCACAAAATCGCATGCGAATGTTGATTCACTTAGCCACAACTTGAATGTGATGACGACTCAACCAACAAATGTTGGATTTGAGGCCTACTAAAATTGCATCTCCCCAATGGCACCACCAAAAGGGACTAAATTATGAATAACCAACAAAGAAGATGAAATTGTTCAAAGATGATTCCAATGATAAGACACTAAAACCAACATTTCATATAATGAAAGATTTAAGTAAGTTTGGATCTTTTTGTTTTCATTTCTAAAATTCAATTAATAACTTTAAAAATATTTTTGTTGTGAGCTACAATTGATCTACTAGAAGTAGCATCCATTTGTTAACCAAATAGGTTTCTATTATTTGTGTGGTGTAGGTGTTGTGGAGGAGGTTATTATTGAAGGTTTGTAGGACCCAATGAAGAACTTAGCCAATGGTGACAACCACGCCTTACAATCCCCTAATGCAGATAAACAAGTTGGCAAGAAGTCTCGAGGTGGTATTATTAGCCCTATGGTAAAGTCTAAGATGCAAAAGTCTAGCCCAATCAAATCTACATAGCCATAATTTACCACAATTGGGCTTGCTTATGTGAATAATAAAAAGGCTAACAGTTCGTTAAGTAAGTTGCCCCTTTCAAATGATTTAGTCCAAAACGAAAATGAAGAGACTGTCAACATACCTACCAAAATGTTTAATAGTTTGCTCAGTGAAACCACTAAAACAAGTACAATACCTATAGACTTACTAATAATATTGCTTCATGAAGGTAAAGAGCTTTCAAGTTGTACTATCATTGTTGATGATGTGCCCAAAAAAATGAAGAACTAAAGCAAAAAACACCCAAAACCACCAAAGTTTCTATTGGATAGAGAATAATTATCAATACACGTTCAAACAAGGGTGTGACTACAATATCTTCAACCAAGCCCTAGGAGTTTGAACTTAGACTTGTTCCAGACATTAATAATTTGTAGTTGTGAAATTTGGGATTTCCAGATCTAATGTATATTTGTTTATTTTTAAAGTAGATGACTATACTTGGTATTTGGGTAATGGTTTGAATTTGAGATAGAAAAATGAATTTGAATTGAAGAGTGGTAAAAAGCCAATTAGCCAAATTATTAGAGAGAACTTAGTAAGGATTAGGAAGCAATAACTACAATGAGTTCACCATTATACATGCACATATGAGTTCTATGTATCTTATGTTTTCTCAAACATAGTCATGTATTTTAACCCCTTAATGAAATTTAACTTACAATGAAAAATGGCATATTACAATTTTCATAACTAAGATATTTCATAAATAAATTTTAATGAAAATATTACATTCACACGTTGATGTAATTTGTCATTTTCTCTTTGGACAACCATTTATGTTTTCTTGGGATTGTGAATCATAAACTTGCACTTTTAAAAACATTCAAAATTTAATTAACCAAGAACACCTTGAATTTAGTAGAAATAATATTTAAGTTTAACAATATTTGCCTTGATAAGAAAAACTTTAATAACCACATGCACCTTTAATCAAATGGATTGAACATTTTCAAGGACTTGAAAGCCTTGTAGATACCACTTTTCCATTAACCCCAAAGGTTATCCAAAGAAACAATCATGTACTTTGTGGTTAAGTACATACTACAAACCTCATAATATATATTTAAAACCCAACATCATGGTCTATTGGTTGATGAAACAAATGCATCAATTCATCAAACTTTAACAATATTTTGTAATCTTTGATGAAATTACATTAACTATAATCTACCATTTTTTCTTTGGATAGCTCACTTATGTTTTCCTGGGATTATGAATCATTCACTTGCATTTTTAAAAACATTCATAACTTAACTAACCAATAACACCTTGAATTTAGTAGTGTTAACTTTTCAAAAAGGATTTCACCACTTATGACATGTACCTTTCAACCACTTTTTGACACGCTCCCAAGCTCCTTGATAGACTCAAATGTGAGTCTAAAGTGAAAACAATGGAAGAACAAGGAGTTGGGGACACGTTCCCTGGCTCGTAACACTTTGGTGGTAGAGGGGCATGCTGGAGCTCTGGGATGGGACTAGAAAGAATGACAAGCACTTAATCACTCACATCGACCAGCACAAAACCAAACAACAAGTTAGTGCATAGTTGAAGCACTTTTGAGGCTAAGACGAGCCACAAGCAAACTTGAACTCACAAGACTCACCATGGCCCGGACTTGGGGGAAGTCACCATTTTCCCCCTTATAGTATATTATGTGCCTCTCCATGAGGCCCACATCCAAATGGCATTTTATCCTGAAACTCTCAAATGGGAGTCTCGAAATACCCAAAGTTGGGACTCTCGCAACTTTGGGACCCCATAACTTTGTGTGTAAACCTATGATTGAGATGAGGTCTAAAGTAAAGTTGTAGCCCTCGTCGACAACTTTCCAACAGTATGTTGCACGTCACTTGCACCCGAGGAAATCAGGGCGATTCCCGACTTTTAGTGGTTTTTTCTTTTGGACATAACTTGTGTTTGAAATGTCCAAATGGGTCATGCGAGCCCATTTTAAACATCTACGTTCCAAGAGCTTTTCAATGATATAACAGAATTTTCAATCCATTGAGTTTTGACCCTTGCAATAACTCTTTAAAGATTTGGGAGTCCACCATGACTTTAATTCCCAAAGTGGAAGCTCCCTTAGGAATGTGAGGGTTCATCCCTCACATTTTCCTACACTCCCAGGAGAATGCGGTGTGATTCCTAGGCTTCCCTCTTGGCCCGCAACCTTGCAAGCCTTTGCCTTGGTCGTGAACCCAAAGTAAAGTTAGGGTTGCGACATCAGTAATTCCTAGCAAACATTTTAACACGTTGGAACACCACCTACACTTGGTAAAATGACAAATGCAAAAATATTAGAACAACAAGCACTGACCGCAAACATGTACTTCTAACTTATATCTTATAATTGTTATTAACCTCACAATGTCAACATAAACCTTGATTTGGTTGGATAGAGTATGACCTAATTATAAACGATGTTTAAAGAATTGATAGAAGGGCAATTTTAAACAATGGCAACACATGAAAAAAAACTCGTTAGGAATTAAACCTAACATACATGTAAAATACATGTACATGCATAACATTGCTATATTGTCACCCACAACAACATCATCAACCATTTCCTCCCCCCCACTCCGATATTCCACTTTTGTATTTACATTTTGTAGGAGTTGCCTAACCTCAAGTCAATTGACAAGTTTTAACCTGGTCAAACACCAAGCTTAGATGTGGCTGGACTATTTACATTCAAATAATGTGTCCCAATCTTCACATTTGGACAATGGCATGAAAGGTTTCAAAATTCAATTTATGAAGAATCTTTAGAGGAAATAGATCAAACCTAATGTGCTTTGCAATTTCCATGACACACTCCCAAACTCCTTGATAGACTCAAATATGAGTCTGAAGTGAAAATAACGGAAGTGTAAGGAATTGAGGCACGCTCCCTGGCTCGCAACACTTTTGGGGGTAGAGGGGCGTGATGGAGTTTTGGGATGGGACTAAGAAGAATGACAAGCATCAACTACTCACACAAACCTGCACAAAACCAAACACAAAGTGGTTGGTGCATAATTGGAACATTTTTTGTGCTAGGACGAACCACAGGCAAACTTGGACTCACAAGACTCACCACAACCCAGACTTGGGGGAAGCCACCACCTTCCCCCTTATAGTATACTATGTGCCTCTCCACAAGGCCCACATCCAAATGGCATTTTGTCCTGGGACTCCCAAATGGGAGTCCCAAAATTCCCAAAGTTGGGACTCTTACAACTTTGGAGCCCCATAACTTTGTGTGCAAACCTTCGATTGAAATGAGGTCTAAAGAAAAGTCGTAGCCCTCATTGAGATCTTTCCAACAATATGTTGCACGCCACCTTCATAGGTCAATTTTCAACTTTTAGTGGTCGGAAGTCAAATTGTCAATTTGACTCCTGACCTTTCTTTTGGCCATAACTTGTGTTTTATATGTCCAAATGGGTCTTACAAACCCATTTTAGACATTTAAGTTTCAATATCTTTAGAATGGTATAAAAAACTCCTTAATCCATTGGGTTTTGACCCTTGCAATCACTCTCCAAACATTCAATAGTCCATTGGGACTCCAATTCCCAAGGTGGGAGCTCCCTTGGGAGTGTGAGGGTTCATTCCCTCGCACTTCTTTTCATTATCAAGCTTCCTCTTTTGGCTTATAACCTTGCAACCCCTTGCCTTGGTCATGAGCCCAAGGCTAGGGTAGCGACATGCCATGTATTGTATGACATTTAAAAAATTATGATCTATCCACATCATCTTTTTTTCCTTCCCAAAAATATTTAAGGACAATCCTCCTAATGTTGGGGTGGGTCACATGTTGTTTTGTGGACTCCTATTTTTAAAAAGTAACCACATCAAATGCAAATTAGAATCACCTTACATTAGGTTTAATTTGTTCTTTTCAAATCTCCCTTTTCCACAATGCACCAATCCCATCCATTTCCCCCTTCTTGTGAACAGTAGAAAAATACTTCTAGATCATTTGACAACTAGAAGGTAACTCATCACACAAAATCATGTTATGATATCATTGTAGAAAATACCAACATTGAACACTTTTAAATTGCCCATTACATCCATTAAACCATATGACATGTTGTTCTGGGAAAAAACCTCTTTCCTTTAAGAACTCCCAATTCAACTTAAAAGCATGTGGAACATATAATGTATCATTTTTTTCTCATATGAGATGTAAGAATGCACCTCCTTCAATATTTTGGATTCTAGTTGTGTTGGATCAGGTGCAAGATTATGACAATATGTGGTGTGCACTAAAATTGTAATTTAGAATGAAAATTAGTGCATGTTTTGGATCTCGTTTTGCACCTTAAAAGCATAATTCTTCAAGAAATCAATACAATAAACAATAATGTTAGGTGGAAACATATGCCTTAAATTCCTTCTCCTACCACTTTGATGTAAAATTGTGTACAACAAACTCTTGTAATTTGGGTTTCATGTAGTTTATTAGTTCACATGGTTTTGTTTCACAATACTCTACCCTTGAGACTTTCTTGTCATGACCCTCATTAGTTTTCCCAACAACAACATAGTTTATTTTGTGCCAAGTCACAAGTCTCTTTGAAGTCAATTCAGATGGGTAGTTCTAAAAGGTTTGGATCCCATAATTTTTACATTCCCCAACAAGCATTCCCTTTGATGAAAGGTTGACATATCAGTTTTGGGACATAAAATCGATGAACATAAATTTGTCAATCTTTAATATAGTGATATCAAACACCAATATCTTCTCCACTTGGGTGACAAATGTTTTTACAAGAACAACTACACTGCCCATGGACCCCTTTTGCTCAACTTCTAATACCATTTAAACCTTTTTTCAATTCACATATTTCAATGTGATACTAATAATAAGTGTTCCATTCATGTAATTTTCTAACAAATTATGGCTTCAAAGACTTGAATTTTAACAACATCACTTGCATATTAAGATGTTTCTCCTTGAACATTGTAAAAAATTCCAGCTGAAAAAAATAATTAAATGTAAATTTAGCTAACTTGATCATAGATTTTTCAAAGTGAAAAATAAATTTCACACCCCCAAAGACATTAGCTACACATTATACCATATGCACAAAACCTGTAGTGACATATTTAAAAGTAATCCAAATGTTTTTTTTCACAAAAACATATTTATAGCTTAAACTAGGATCAAACAAACTTCACTACACAAGTTCTATCAATTGAACCACACATTATTGTTTACAATTTATTCATAAGAAAAAGGTTTTTGCCCCATTGAATTCCATATTATACATGTCAAGCTTGAAAATCCATGTAATCACCACATGTCACTGTTATAAGTAATTGTTCTTAAATTAAAGTTTCATTCCAATGGACTTGAACTCTTATCATTTGCACCTAAATACCATTGAATTTCAATATATGTACCAGTCATAACTTCTAAGCAAAAAATCATTTAGTTTATTGCTTTGTATCAAAGAAAAGCTTTAACTTAATATAGACAAAATTATGAAAGCACTAGAGCCTATCACAATGACCATCCCAAATTTCTCCAAAGCACATATTCATTATAATTATGTTTCATCAAATGACAATGTGCATATAGACACCAATTAAAAACTATTTTAGAAACCTTAAATGCATTACAATTAGTGTTTAACATCATGTGACGCACCCCCAAGCTTGTTAATGGATTCAACGATGAATCCAAAGGTGAAAACAGCGAAAGGAGAAGGAGTTGGGGCATGCTCCCTAACTCACATCACTTCAGAGGTAGAGGGGTGTGTTGGAGCTCTGAGATGGGATTAGGACAAATGACAAGTGGTTCAATTATTCACATAGACCTGCACAAACCAAGTAACAAATTGGTTAATGCATAATTGGAGTACTTTTGGTGCATGGACGAGCCACAAGCAAACACGGATTCACAAGACTCGCCATTGCCCATACTTTGGGTGAACCACCACCTTCCCCTTTGTAATATTCTTTATGCTTGGCCACAGGGCTAGCACCCAAATCTCATTTTGTCTTGAAACCCCCAAGTGGGAGTCTCAAAATTCTGAAATTAAGATTCCCACAACTTTGGAGGCCCATAATTTTGTGTGTAGACATTTGATTGAGGTGAGGTCTAAAAAAACGTTGTAGCCCTTATTGAAAGCTTTCCAACAATATGTGGCACTTAACATTCAAGCAAGGAAATTGGGGCGATTCCCCACTTTTAATGGTCGGAAGTCAAATTGGCAATTTGACTTTCGGCCTTTCTTTTGGCCATAACTTGTTTTTTAAGTGCCCAAATGGGTCATATAAGCCCACTATAGACATCTACAATGCAAAAGCTTTCCAATGATATTAACAAAAATTCAATCCAATGGGTTTTGACCCTTGCAATTGCTCTTTAAAGATTTGGGATTCCATTGGAGTCGGACTCCAACTCCCAAAATGGGAGCTCACTTGGGAGTGTGGAGGTTCATTCCCTCACACTCTCACACACTCCTGGGAGCATGAAATGTGACTTTTGAGCTTCAATTTTGGCCCACCCCTTTCCAAATCCTTGCCTTGGTCACAAGCCCAAGGCTAGGGCTGCGACAATTTTAGCCTGACCACAATGATGATTCTGCAAATTGTTCCAAAGCACATATTCATTTATTGCACATCATCTAGTCTAATGTACATTGCAAAAATATTTTTAACTCAATGGGCAAACATTTTCAATTTAATAATAATCCTAACACTTTCACCTGGTTCACTTGGTCAATGTTGACCCTAAAGGTTTTCCAAGGAAACATTCCTTACACATAAAAAATTACAAATTTAAAAGCAATATTAAACTAACCTGAAATAGTTCTTGAAGTTAGGACTTGGAATTATTCCAAAGGACTTTCCATAGCCTTTAATCACAATGATCATCATGGATTTTTCTAGAACACATACTCATTATATGTTTCATCAAATGACAATGTACATATCAACACCAATTAAAATTTATTCTATAAACCTTAAATAATGTTCAAAACCACTTCACTTCACCATAGTGATGACCACAAGTTTTTTCAAATCACATATTCATTAATTCCACATCTCTAGATTGATGTACAAAGCACAAACACCTTGAACTCAAAGGGAAGACATTTTCAATTTTTGGGAAAGGCCCTAACATTTACACCTAGCTCATTTGGTGAATGTTGACCCTAAAGGTTTTCCAAAAAAACATTGGCTACACATAAAAACTTGCACTTTTAAAAGTAGTTAAAATTGAACTAACCAAAAACAACTTGAATTCAAGATAGAAAACTTTTCCAAAGGACTTGACCATAGACAACTTGTACCTTTACCATCTAAAGTTACTTTCCATGACCATCTAAAGTTGTCTAAGCAAACAATGTTAAATTTCATCAACACAAACCATGAGGACTACTTCACAGATCACATACACCTTGAAGCAAATGGACATAAAATTTTCAAGGACTTGAAAGTTCTTACAATTTTGCTTGAAAGATTATCCTAGGAAGAAGTCATTGTAATTTAACAACTAAAACTTGTTAAAGCATCCAAAATTAATTCACAAAGTATAGAACCTTTATTATAGTACATGTACTTTTTGTTCCATGACCACACAAGACTTTCCAAGTAGACTTTTTTAATTATTTAGCAATGTATCCTTTTAAGGCCATAATTAATTCGTGATAAGGAAAGGGTACTTCTAATGATCAACAAACAATGAAAAGTTAGGTGTATGAATATACCTGAGAAACCTGAAGGTAATGTGTAGCATGAACGTCATATTTCTTCCTTCCAATTCTCCTTTGAATAATGTCCTTACTATTTGGTGCAATAATGGTATTTGAAATCCAAAAGGCAACAATCTATTGGACTGTAGCTTCACACAAAACATCGACATGTTTTCCTATCCTTCTTTGTAGCCAAAATGCATATTCGTTGTTGCTTAAAATGTGTCACCTTTCAATTGTTTTATTGACGTTCCTACAATCAACATGTATGTTCGTAACTCTACTTAATGTCATCAACAATTCTATTGCTATTCCTTCTTATACACCCTCCTTTTCTCTACATAATCAATGTTTGCATCCTTGTCTTCTAGTGTGCCCTCCAATCAATGATCATCAAAAATCTTGTCCACACCTTTATCTCTGCAAATAAACTACACTTCTAGAACCTCAAAGTTACATGCATTTGAAGGTCTATATTGAAGTTCTCATGCATCAACATCACAAGGTACTTATAATCATTTCCTTTTTTTGTTCAAATCCCCCATGTTCACAAAGAAATGGGGCACTATAGGAATCGATGACATTGCATCACATAAAAATGTATTTTATGAAATCTTCAACTTGGAAACTAACTTCATCCCACAAAACTCCCATAACTCATCAAAACCACAAAAGCCCAAAATTGCTAAAAATAAGTTAAAGTTACAAATGTTTCATTAACTACCTTTATGTACACAGTAGTTGAAACATAAAAAATGTTGAAGGAAAAGAACTTTTGGTAATACATAATCTCTAATGCTATGTTATCAACTAGATTGAAACATGTCATAAAACTAATACAATGAAATATGTTAATTCAGATCTATTCATATCTAATTTTATAATTTAAATCCAGTAATGAAAGGGTGAAAATAGGTTAACATGAACCACACCCACCCACTTTTAAACTACTTTTGTGATTGCTTTTGGGGAAATATTTTTACAATATTCCTAGAATATTCTTGAAAATCTTTGAAAGATCTTTTTAAATCACGATAATTTTCTGTATAGTACTTTGATAAGCCTTGCATTAAATTTTTTTCAAAATTTGTCAAAATTTGTCATTTAAAAACAAAAAGTTATTAAACATGTCTTTTTACTACGTACAAGCATTGGTTATAATGTTTTATTATTATTTTTCATATTTTTTATGCACTTGATTAATTTCAAATTTATTCACAAGTTCCCACGATATATTACAAATATTATCATATAAATAAATCCTATAATTTCAACACAAAATTAAATTACATTTTTAGTAAAATGGAACATCAAGCACTGGATACACTTGTTGTGGTACATGTTGCCGTGGTTGCACCTGAAAATATGATAAAATCATCAAAACAACAAATTTTGGCTATGGAAGTGAAATTTTTCTAAAACACAATGTGTTCTTATCTCATACTTCATCAAAAATCAATGTTTTACAATGAATACAATATTTTCCTCTTCTCCAAAGATATCCATTATTAAAAAATCCTATGTTCTATTCAAATTCAAAATATGATAAAAATTATGTAATCTAGTTAGTAATTCCTAAAACAATGATTAGGTAAATTAAATATACTAAAAAACTATTACCACGACTAATGATTCTTTTAACATTCCCTCACTTGTACTTTGAATTACGTCCTAGAATTATGGATCAAAAAACATGTTAAGAAAGTTAAATCTAATGTTGTTTCTAATCATGTGATTCAAAAATATAATGTTATTCTTGTTGTACTACAATGTGAATTATCTATACTACATTTTACTTTATCTATGGTAGTTGTATTTCATATTGAAGCAATGTTTGATTCTTTGTTGTATACAAAGTTTGTTGCTACTTTTCTAGTTCTTTTATTAGCAATTTTGTAGTTGTTTGATGATGTGTTATTTAATCTTTTGATTATAATTCTGATGTCACTTGTGGCTACTATTGTGACTACAAATATGATGTAATTTGAATTTACTCATGTTATTACAGTTTTGATGTAAGGTCAATTTGATCCTATTGAATTTCTTGAATTCTATGTTCCTTAATTTATATCTGCTCCCCTATTTATGTGGTTCCAGATGCATATTCCTAAGAACCAACCTCTTGCACACAAATTTTATTGGTTATAGAATTTGTTCTGATTCATATGTCTTACCACTAACCTACTTTTTAAGGCTATCCTTCCTTCCTTTAAAGTCTTTTGGTTCCTCCTATGTTGTTCTTGTACCTGATGGTCATACACCATTAGATTCCCTTTGTCTTTTTCCTCATACAAGGTTTTTTGTTATAGAGAGAAGACTAAAGGTTCATATTCAAATGATGGCATGACCTTTTCCATTTGAAATATCATGTGCATGTACAACATTTCATTTCTTTCATACCTTATGTAAACCTTTCTAATACCCTTATGGACAATATGTTGCACTACATCCCACCACAAATCTACATGTTTTTCTTCCATTGACAATACCTTGAGTTTTACCTGAAGCAAATTATTTTACTTTTTGAATTCACTATTTCCTCTAAAGACATTATCATAATTGAAAGGCTTTACTATCTAAACCTCTTCCAGACATTTCTATAACTTTTCATTAAAGGCCATTTACTTCTACAAATTCTTGTCCATATGTGCATGCTTTTAGTCATATTGCATTTGTATGTCATTGTTGGCTTGTTATACATTATCAATGTCCAATCTAAGCTCCTCTAACTCCATCTATTGCTTCAAGAGATCTGTTCCATATTCTTATAGTCTCTTTGAAGTTTGTTGTGCTCTACCTTCATAGTATCCTTTTTTACCATCAAGTTATAGTAATTGACATATGTTTCCTTTAGAGTTGCCTACAAATAATCCTTTTCGATTATGATGTTTTCTAGATCCTTGTTGTGTTTCTCCATGTTATTAATATTTTGTCTAATAGCTTATAGTTTTATTAGTACCTAATTATTCTAACTATTCCTATCCTACAATTTTCTTTGAACTTCTGCTTGTTCTCCAAAACACCTTGCAAATTCTAGACATATATGTCATTCTCTATTATTTGCTTATTTTTTATTTCCAGATCAAAAAGTCTAAACAAAATATTGGTCATTTGTACTTTGTACTATGTTGCCCATTGAAACATACTAGTAGCTATTTTGTGTTCATCCAATTTTGCTTCCTTCCCTTGCACAAACCCTAGTGTATGAAACCTAGGAGTTTGACCCCTAGAACTTGTACTTAAAAAACCTATACTTTTGTGTGCAGTCTAGATCTCTCCAAATGCATTTGTGCTTATTGCAAAACTTGGTTTTAAAGATAACATACCTTCATTATTTTGTGGTAATGGAACATATTGTTGTACTTTTGGTGGATCTAAGTCCAAGTCTTGTATTTGTTTTTCTATTGGCTGTTGAATTTGAAATTATGGCTCCTTCTAAGGCCATTTCTAATTTTTTCCCTGCTTATTTCTATTTTTACTTAGGAGAGATATGTGGTCTTGGATAAGATATAGGATATATGGATTTCTCCTTTTGTCTTTGATGTTGTTGATGTTGCTTCTTCAACAATTTTGTTGTTTGTTGAGGATTAATATTGCCCTTCATTGCAATATTTTTTTGTCTTTTCTACCAGTTATGTAAAGTCTCTTTCTCCTCAACATCATTAGATTGAAACATCAAAACTAGTCTTCTGGTTATCCTAGTCTTTGGTTATTTCTTTTTTTTAAGAGAGATGTGTGTAGGGTTCAAAGGTATTTTATTCTTGATAAACCTTTCCCTTAGATTTTTCTTTTTTCTCTTGTCTTCTTGTGGTTGTTTTGCTTGCCTCTTCTTTTTTTGTGGCCCTATTATTTATAGTGGAAACCACTTTTGAAACAAAACTTTTAAGATTATGGCAAAATGGCATACGTCCTTTTTTGGTTTTCTTTTGGTTGTTCCTTTAATAAAAAAAATTGACACTTTTTCATTGTGATCAATTCCTTGACCAATTGAAAATACATAATTGTAGCCCAATTGACAAACTCTCCATGATCTGCTCTAGATATCATCATGGTAAATTTATTGCTAAAACATTGCACTTTATATTTCTGATATATAATAGGCAAAATTGTAGCAATTCTATTGGCATACTCTAACTTCATATTCTTTACAACCCACCCTTCATTGGTGTTGTAAGTATCTAGGACTTTATCAGCTATGTCTACCAATGTTACTTTGGCATTTGACATCTTTGCCTTGTCTACCTCTATCTCTCCTCTATGGTATATTTAAAAAACATTTGCCAATAGATGTTTGTCTATAATTCTCTATTCTTCCCCCCAACATAACCTTGATTTTGTTATGTTCAAAATCTAACTTCCTATTGTTCAAAAGTTCAACCAGAATGTTGTGACATTGAGTCTTCCACTCAACTTCAAACAAACATGCCAATCTAGCTATGTTTGCCTAGGTTTTCTCTTCCTTTCTAGAGCTTGTCCAAAATAAAATATTTTGCGAATTACTATTATAAATTTACTCTATAGGGGTAAAAATATAACTAAGCTCATCATCCTAGTGAGACTGCACCTTCTTCCCACACATATTTGTAGCCATTGTTTGTTAACTTGTTTTCTTTGTGTGCTTCTTGTTGGGAATGTGGACTTTCTTTGGAATCTGCTCCCAAGTAGGCTCCTCTTGATGTAATGGCACTTTTTGATCTTGTTGCAAATCATCCTTTTGTTTCTTTTCTTTAGAGTCAAAAATGGAAATCAAATCAATTTCCTCACTAGGACTTGCCTATCTTATGGGCTTCCTAAAGTTATATCTCCTCAAAGTTTCATTACAATTTTTTTCATTTTTTCTAATTGCTTCAAAAGCTTTCCAAACTTGGATATTGAAAAAGATTTATGAGAAGAAGAAAAATAATAAATAGGAGAAGGAAATGGCAGACCTCTTTCTGGAGACATAAACTACAAAGGCAAAATATTTGCAAACTTCTATTATTATTTGTTTTTCTTCTTTCTCTTCTTTCAACTTATGTAATTTCTCTTTGGGTTGTTTTTGTAATTTCTCCACAAAACTTTCATCTACACTCATTGTAGAGACAAAAAACAATAAAATTTATTTGAAGAAAATGAGAATGAAGAGGTGTTGTGTTATTTGTTGCCTTCTAAAACACAATCATCTCGTTTCATGAAATGGCGTTTCATTTTTTGCTCTTAAGTTTAACGTTTTAATGATTTATCTTTTTTTTTTGTTTTTTTATGCTTGTCATCTCCTGTGAAAATTCAAATTAACAACAACATGGGCTACAATTAATGGTTGTTGACCTAGGAACTATGTGCATGTGGCATTAGGTTTTTCTAATGATGGCTTTAAATTTGATGACTTGGTGTTATCTATACTACAAACTTCTTTTGTCCTATGCTAAGTCATTAGATTGACAAAATTTTATTCTAATGAGACAAACCTATTTAACCCATAATCTAGTAACTGTGAAATTACATAATAATGGTTTGTGAACATTTTCATAACATGTTAACTCATCAAATTTATTGAGGCTTCTTTTAATAGTACTATCTAATTAGTCCTAATGATCTTTATCTTTTTCCAACCTTTTGAGTTTTCATTAAATTTCTTTTCCATGTAATTTGAATCTATAGATTCTAAAGAGGTTCAATTCTCTAAACTCTGAATCCCCTTCAGTGTTTGATCCACATATTGGTATGGCTTCAGCTTGTTAACATTGACTAATATTGGATTTAATTCAAAATTATTAATAGAAACAAAAAAAAATAGTATTATTGGGTAGGCAATATTGTACCCTAAATGGATCAAACCATCTTTTCTTGAATTTTCCTAAGTGTGTTTTTTCCCTTGGGAACCCATAAAACATAATCTTCAAATTGGAATCTTATATCTGTTTTTCTATTGATTCCACAAAAATTTGCTCCATTATTTTGCTCCCACATTGTTCAAAACCCCCAATTTGTTCTCTTGTAACTTCTCTAGTTTTATAATTATGGCTATTAGTACTATAGTTGGTTCTACATCTCTATGATCCCCATTAATAGTTGGTAGAATATATTCTATTGGCATTAGAAGATGCAAAATTGATTAACTGGTAAGGTGTATAACATGTTGTCACCTTGTAAGCAATCCTATATGAAAACAAAGTTATGGACATAT
>Ga0209208_10004961_pt1 | contig 18660 bp, 13 predicted proteins | sample S1TSphfallax_3_FD_187694 | JGI IMG/M metagenome (GOLD analysis project Ga0209208, IMG submission 187694) | Host-associated microbial communities from peat moss isolated from Minnesota, USA - S1T2_Fd - Sphagnum fallax MG (SPAdes) (version 2) | ecosystem: Host-associated > Plants > Peat moss >... | reverse complement strand
GTTGTGAGAATTTTGGGACTCTCACTTGGGAATCCTGGGACAAAATGACATTTGGGTGTTGGTTTCGTGGCCATGCACAAAATATACTATAATGAGGAAGGTGGTGGCTTTCCCCAAGTTCGGGCCGTGGTGAGTCTTGTGAGTCCAAGTTTGCTCATGGTTCGTCTTGGCACAAAAATGCTCTAACTATGCATTGATCAACTTGTTGTTTGGTTTTGTGTAGGTCCGTGTGAGTGAGTGATTGCTTGTCATTCTTCTTTGTTCCATCCCAGAGCTTTAGCATGCCCCTTTACCCCCAAAGTGTTACAAGCCAGGGAGCGTGCCCCAACTCCTTATTTTTTCGTTGTTTTCACTTTAGATTCACATTTGAGTCTATCAAGGAGCTTGAGAGCACGTTAGAAATGATGAATGAGTCAAAGATTTCAGGAGCGGTTGTTGTGCCAACATCATCTTTGATAGTTTGGGGGTCTTAATGTGAGTGTGCAATGTGGTCATTCTGAGAAGAGAGTACATGCTAGATAGTGGGAGCTTCGAGGATTTTGGGAATGAAGGGATATTATGAGATGTATAAAATCACATTCACCTATTCTATTTTGAGTTTTTGTCCAATTTTTGAAAGGAACCATGTAATGATTATGGGATTGCACTTGTGGGATTTCTATTGTTGAAATACGAGTTGCCATTCTCATTAAGTAACCAATTGGTTTCTTGAAAGGAAATCAAGATCTCCCTTGAGGTCCATAGAACTAGAATAATAAAGTTTGATGTCTATAAGGATTTAGATGTGAAATAATTCTTGTAATGACCTTTTTTTTTGTTTTAGGAAGATTTCAGTAGTTCCTATTGAGTTTGTATACCCAACATCAAGGATTTCCACACTAGAAATCATCTCCCCTTTTTTTTGGTGACACATTGGTATTCTTTTGTTGTTAGCGCCTTGAATCCTTTGTAGAGGGATATTACATGTGATTTGTGGAAGGGTACTAAGGGTTATTTCCCTCTCATGAGAGAAAAAAATACCTACATGTAATTTCCGTTGGGGCTTGGGAACCCTTGTGATAGAGTTATTGTGCTTGGAGATCCCCATATATAATACGGGGTGTGTCACACTGTGGCCTTCCCATTCACATTAAGAAGTATCCTAACGCAGAAGAAGAATTATGAAAATTCAATATTTCACCATGCAAATTATAATCTTCAAAAAAATCCTCTAAAATGAAACCAAAATCCTTCAAGATAATATAACTCTAAAACTAATGTCAAGTTTGAACACAAGCCAAAATATCATCTTTCAAAAATCGTGGTGTAAAAATAGACATAATGTTATTACCTAGGGGCCAAAATCCATTAAGCTACGATTACTCTATAATGAATCTAAACATAATAAATATCGTTGCCTTGGTAGGCAAGGCCAACAAAAGGGCAAAACTTCAAAGTGCTCTACGAATTGGTGATGCACTGGTGTTGTATCCAACATAAATCTGTTCTTTGCATTGTCCTTGCGTTGGAAGCTCGATCGTTGACTGAAAGTTCGAAGTTTGTCCGGATTTTGGGATCTGTTTTTTTTCTCCCCCCTTTTTCTTTCTTCTTCTTCGACGTGCATGACGACAAACGGAAACGTCATCCAAGTCCACCATCGTTACGCGAGAAGGAAGTTTAGCCAACTTGTTGCAGTAAACACGTCAGAAACTGGATATACCGATGCCCTGTTCTCTTTCCCGGAAGCATCATCATCCCGCGCTCGCTCACTGTGTATTTTTTTTTGGTTTTGGTTTTGTTTTTTTGTGTTTTTCTTAAAAAAAGGGGAACATCTCGTTGGCAAGAATCCAGGCTTGGGACCCGCGACTTTGTCTTATAACTATTTATTAGTGTCGAGGAGCGTTTTGAATTGTCGGTTTTGTCTCTGCTATTACTATTGTAAAGATTTGGATTAAATCCACAAATGAGCAACTTCCCAAAATGCCGTTTGTGCCATTCCTTCGTCATCAAATTCTCCCGCGAATACAGCAAACGGGTAGGAGCAAGAAGAGTCAGAAGAAGAAATAGAGGAAGAGTTAAAGAGAAGGAATCGTAACCTTTCAGGACTCAGATGGGATGAACTCACAAATTTTTCCACTGGTAGCGAGTGAGGAGGTGTATAGAGAATTGTCCCAAATCAGGTAGCTGCTAAGAGCAACGAATGTCGATCACCTTGTCGATGCCGTGATCGATTTTGTTTTTCAAGTTGGTCACGAAAGTTAGTAGAGCAGAGAGGAAAAAGACGGAGACTTGGGGGAATGAGCGAGTGGAGAGAGAGAGAGAGAGAGAGAGAGAGAGAGAGAGAGAGAGAGAGAGAGAGAGAGAGGGAGAGAGAGTGAGGGGGTCTGTTGCAATGTTCGTAGCATGAGAGAGATCCGTCGGTTTTTTTGTGTGTTTCAGCGTTTCGTTTTTCTTCTTTCGCGTGCGAGTAGAAAACTCGGACTTTGTCAAATTTGGGTGGAGGTGGGTTTTGGTGGAGTCGGTGTAACACGCGAAGTTTTCGAGCCCAGTCTCTCTCACTCGAGAGTCGACAGATCGTCTGTTCTGTTTGTATAGTTTTCGGTCGATTGTAGTGCTATTGTTGTTGTTGAATGTTCCGACGCTTTGGTCTCGATTTTGGTTAGGGAGGTTTAATGGCTAACGATCATAATCAATATAGTGGTCAGAAAGTTCCGAGAACAGGATGGTCCTTGTTTCTTCAGCAATCCAGCAGTCTGCTGCGCAAGAACGCACTTCTCTCCTACCGTAGTAGGAGAGCAACATGTATGTTTAGCCGTCTTCGTGTTGCTCTTGTCTCCTCTTTGCATCCATTGCAAAGCTCTTTGCCCACTAGCTAACCTATCAGCTTGGTTTTCCCAGAGCTGGGTGTTGAAGGATGGCCTGTTTTTTCGAAAGAATCTTCGTGACTAATATGTAGCACTAAAGATCATACAAGACGCAAGCTACATTTTTCAGCTGCAATTTCTGACGAGTTTTGTGGGCAAAAAACTAAATTGTGACAGTTCTCCAGCTGGCGTCATCATTCTTCTTCATCTTTCTCATTTTCTGTGTGGACCAATCGGACAAGGCGAGGCTCTCAACGACTTCTTCCTACAAGAATTTGTTTGCTCCGCAACCAAAAAATGTTGCATCCATTCCTGCATGCGAGGATGCATACTATATTCAATTACCTTGCTATGATTTCATATGGAGTGGGAGTAAGAGCTCTCGAATTCTGTCGCTGGTTGATAATATCATGAAGAACAATCCGAATCGGCCCATCCCAGACAACAAGGTGAAAATCAAAATCCTGAACAACTGTTTTCATATCTCTAGTGTAGAGTCCAGACACAAAATGTTGAGCATTACGTATGCGTGTTCAAAGAAGACTTATCCTTCTCTGTTTGTGTGTTTGGGTGCAGGTACTGCAATTTGATACACCCACAGCTGTTGATGCTTGGCTACTTGAAAATCCAATGCGGTGTTATGGTACCTTGTACCTTGAAGAGCGTGGCACATCAGTGATTGGATATGGGATCCAAACTAATTCTACCACCATATATTTCAAAGGAAGATATTCAGATCCCAATTTCAGTTATGGAATTCCACTGCAAGCAGCTGCAGAGCGTGAGATTGCACGCACCTTGTTGGGAAGTATGTGCATAACCTAGGCACTCCCCTTTGTACTAGATGCAATATTAAGCTTCACGGACATCTGATGTCAGAACACCTACCTTTTTGTTTGCACTCAGAAGAATGCAACTGCTTTTGAGCTTTGGATCCAGAAATTGATACCAGGATTTGTGTTGTTTCAAGGTCTGGCTACATGACATTGTTGTGTCATCAGTGAATTTTGATGGTCCTTTGCAACACATGAGTTACATGTTATGGATGCCCAAGGGAGATTGTTTTTGCAGGTCATGGAATCAGCCATGAGTTCAACTTTCAGCTGATCAATGTTTTTTTCCTCTTGGATGACTTGGTGCAGATTCAAGCCTGTCATGGGATCCTTCTTTCATTGAGTTTGCTCACCCAGCAATCAAAACAGATTCAGTTTTCACAACTGTTGGGCCTGTTTTCTTGTTGGCATCAGCTATGTTTGGTTTTGTGATTCAAGTGAGCAGTCTTGCTCTGGAGAAGGAGACACGGTTGAGACAGGTGAGTGAGGTGCTACTTCCAAGTTTGTGACAGAGTATGTCATTCTTTCATGTATAACCCTTTGTGAATCCTTAAGCAAAGCATTTTCTTGTCTTTATGGTGGGCATATAGAAGAAAGAATGTGAAAGATCATGAGATGTGGATGTTCAATGTGTTGCAGATGATGACAACCATGGGTTTGATGGACTCTGCTTATTGGCTTACATGGCTACTGTGGGAGGTTGTGCTGGTGTTTGTGTCATCTCTCCTACTCGTTTGCTTTGGCCTTCTGTTCCAATTTGATTTCTTCCTTCACAACAATTTTGGAGTTCTTTTCTTCATTTTCTTCCTGTTTTCACTCAACATGGTGAATTCCCAACCCCAATCATACAATAAGATTATAACAATGAGAGTTTGTTATTGCCATGTGTTATTCTCAATGCTGTGTTTTGAAGCAACAAAAATACGTTTTGCATTTGATGTCCTCATATCTGATGTTGATCAAGAGTTTATTATTGCTCTGTATATTCTCAAGGTTTATTGAACAAATGCACATGCTTTTGCATTTGATGACCTCATGCTTCCAATTTTGATCACTGCAGACAGGCTTTGCATTCATGATATCCAATTTTATCAGTGTGGCTACATCAGCCACAAGTGTCAGTTACTACATCTTCATAATTGGCTTTATCTTACAGGTTGATTTTCCATTCTTCTCTGCAATTTCTTTTACCAGTTTATACAATGTAGAAGAACCTAGATTTGTTTATTTTATTCGTAGTTATGACGCCAGATTGTGGTTACTGGCTACTCTTATACTGGGTTGGTAATGGTATCAATGCTGCTGAAGGTTTTGGTAGCTGCAGTAGGAGTGATGACTAAACCATTTCACAACTTTTTCTTGAACTTGTTAATCTCTGAATGTGTGTTGCATGAAAACAGTTGGTGACCATTTCTGGGTTCCCTTACTCACACACTTTCAAGGTGTATCTCCGTATTCTCTGGTCTTTCTTCCCACCAAATCTGCTTGCTATAGGCCTCAAGTATTTGGGAGATGCCACTTCTACAAAGCAAGACCCTGGAATTCACTGGTCAAATCGAGGTCAATGTTCATACCGGAATGAGGATTGTGTTCTCACCATGGTTAGATCCTTATTTCTGTCTCTCAAGTATTCAGGATATCTAAGGTTCATAATCTTCTGAGGAATTTTTGTGAATTTTTTCTGTTTCTGAAGCTTGATGGAGAGAATTTTTTGTTACTGTTGTTGAAAGTTGAGCTCTTCAGTAACTAACCACATGTATATAGCATATGTGAATCTGATATTGTTGGGTGTGGGTGGGTGCATGTAGAATGGTATTTATTTCTGGCTTCTTGGAACGTTCTGTCTCTGGTTTGTGCTTGCTATCTACTTTGACAATGTATTTCCAGATGTCAATGGTGTGCGCAAGCCATGGTTTTACTTCCTCTCCATCTCATACTGGACTGGACAGGGGACAAAGAAATCTGAAGGTGGGTTTGTTTTTGCATGTTGGGTTGAATATAATCAATTCATCAATTTACTTTTCTTACCATTTTGTCAACAAAAATGAGAATGTCAAAGAGTGAAAATTTGATGCTGGCTATAGTAGGTTTTCGTAATTATTCTTGCTTCTCTTTTTTTATCAATCTTGGGAGTTGACAAATTGTTTCTTCAGGAGGGGGTTGTTGTAGCTGTGTTGGCTCTGTGCCTCCTCCTCCTGACAATGAAGGTCCTTTGGATCCTGATGTTGCTGCTGAAGAGGATCTTGTGAAGGAGCAAATGGTTGCAAACTATGAGGTGCTTTGACAACACATGAATTTTTTCCTTCAAACTTGCACATGTTTGATACATGAATCCTCCTATTTCTGGTTACTAGATGGCATCACCATCATGTAGGAGATGCTGCTGAGTGAACATGGTGCTCAATTTACTTGTTCTTGACAAAACAGCATTGCTCAAAAGCAATAGAGAGACTTGGGTAATCAACTACAAGGCACAGGACACTGTTACATGTTGAACCTTTCTTGTCATCAGCTCATTATGAGAAGAAATAATTTGCTGAAGTTTGGTAGAGGCACTTTGCAAATGCAGGACCCAGCTGTTGCAGTAAGAGTTCAAGGCTTGGTGAAGAGCTATGCTGGCATGTGCAAAAGGGTTGGATGCTGCCATTGGAAGAGGATACCACCATATCATGCAGTGAAGGTTTGTTGGTTTGTGTTTCCTTTCACAACAAGAAGGTGCATTAGCTACTTGGAGCCCAATGGGCTATTGGGTCTGAAAGAATGGCCTAACTTAACGTTAGGCCATTCTTTCAGACCCTATAGCTGCAAAGCATAAGAGTGGCTTTTTGTGTTTTGGTGCCATGTCAAATTAAAGGAATTAGCATCTTGTGGACATGGTATCCATGACTACTCCTGTCCATAGTGTGGATGACTACATGTATTAAAATACCTTGCTGCAATGTGCATTGCAGGGGTCATGGTTCAACATTGAGAAGGACAAACTTTTCTGCTTACTTGGACCCAATGGTGCAGGAAAGACAACAACCATCAATTGTCTCACTGGCATAATCCCTACCACTGCTGGTGATGGTATGTCACTTCATGCTTTTTCTGTAAACTCTGATCAGCTTTCAATACATTTTCTCCACAATCTCCTCATGATTTTAGAAACTCCATGCTATAAAATACCTTTTGCACCTCATACAAGTTCTTGTTTTCAGAGTTTTCGGATTTTACTATGCCATGCCACCTATAATTTTGATAGAGAGCTTCCTCCATTTCTTGTTTTCTGTAGCAAATGTCATGAGACATGTTTTGAGTATGTGGCAGGATTGGTGTATGGGGAGTCCATAAGAAGTACTGCAGGCATTGCTAAGATCCGCAAAAAATTGGGTGTTTGCCCTCAGGTACTTCATGACTTCCATCTATCTGTAGTTGAATGTTCATAGATGGCGATATGCAGGTATTTGTCTACATTGTCACAAACAGAGTGAAATAGGAATGAAACTAGATTTGGAAGATGAGGGCCAGGAACAGATACAAGCATGAATGGTTTGCCATCAATCTCTTTTGCTGGTCATTCCCAGAATGTGGTTGATTGTTTGCTGCTTTGTAATACCTTCTGGTTTATCCTAATTACTCTCATGCATTTCTGGAAATACACTCGTATCACTGAAGATAATCTCAGTGTTTCTGTCTTCTCTAATAAGTCTGTGTGGTTGTGCAGTTTAATGTGCTCTGGGAGTCACTGTCTGCACGTGAGCATCTGCATGTTTTTGGAAGCCTTAAAGGCTTGTCAGGGGTAGATCTTATTCATGTGGGTAACATTCAACTCCAAAACTTAGCCTTGTATTTTTCCTGTTGCAAGTGGGGATCTGTCCTGGAAGCATGGAATATTCTACTATGAATACAATGTAAAAACCAACATGTGCAACTACATCTCTCATGAAGTCATATGAGAGTTGAGGAATTTTGATAGCCATTTTGTGTGTGACCTTGCTTGCATGTATCTCTGGTGTTCCCTGCCGAGCAGAGTACTGAGGAGCTTTTGTCTCAAGTGAAGCTGGTGGAGGCTGCAAATGTGAGAGCTGCAAGCTACAGTGGAGGAATGAAGCGGCGTTTGAGTGTGGCAATTGCTCTTATTGGTGACCCCAAAATTCTTTTCCTTGATGAACCGGTATGTTCTTTGTTTGAGATGACCACGTCTAGAGAGTGTCATGGCGTCAATCCCTGTCATCCTGCTGCTGAAGTTGAGTACACTATCAGTGGTCCAATTGTGATCCACCTGGTTAAAAATACATTGAGAATTAGATTTACCAAGGAATCTGTTGCATCTGTTGCTTTCAAAATTCATAGCACTTCATATAAGCATTCCTCACTCACTTTTTCAAGAGTACCAAACCAGCATAATTTCATTTGTGTTTATCATGTTAACACAATTTGTCAATCTTTTTCAATACAGACAACAGGCATGGATCCAATTACACGAAGACATGTGTGGGACATGATTGAGGCAGCTAAAACAGGGCGTGCAATAGTTCTAACAACTCACTCAATGGAGGAGGCTGACATTTTGGGTGACCGCATCGCAATCATGGCTCGTGGAAGAATTCGATGCATTGGAACACCAATTCGGCTCAAGACCCGCTTTGGAGCTGGGTATGTTGTGAATGTGAGTGTCAGGACAGAGCACAGCACCCAAGACCCTGGACATCTGGCTGAGGAAGAGCAGCGGAGGACACAAGTGAAACAGTTTTTCAAAGAGGTAAACTACTCCTGGAATCATGTAGGTCTGGTATCAATCAGGATGGATGTTATTACAGCATCTCCATGTGTGTGTTTGCATTCCTGACTTCAAGGTTTGTGTTTTCTTTGATGATGTGTGTACAGCAACTTGATGTAGAGCCAAAGGAGGAAAGTCGGGCATACACCACCTTTGTGATTCCTCGCGAGAGGGAAAGCCAATTACCGGTCCCTATGCTTTCCTCTCCATTCTCTAGATATCTCATTGTTTCAACTTGATTCAAACTGGGGATGTTTCAACTCTCAATCACAAGCTTGGCAGTAATGCAATTTTGTTGCAATATGAGGTTGATTATCTTGTTAGGTTATGAGTATTTTCTCACTATGAATTATTTTGCTCCAGGACTTTTTCAGGCTATTGGAACACCGTAAGACTCAACTTGGAGTCACAGATTTGCAAATGGGGCTGACCACATTAGAGGAAGTCTTTCTGACAATTACAAAGCAAGCAGATCTTGAGAATGCTGCTGCTGAAGGGCGGGTTGAGACCCTAACAATTCATGGCCAGAGCATGAATGTAAGCCCTCCCACCTGTTCTGATATATGTTCAACCTTAATTTATCCATCTTTCATCCACTTTCAGAAGTGTTTGTGACATTGCCAGAAAAAATTTATGAGTCTTCATATAGCAGTATTCTGAAGCATGTTGTGAAACTTCAAGTACGCTTATTGTGCATTAAATTCACAAGAAGGTAGATTTGGTGAGAGCTCTAACAAGTGTGATAACTGGCAGGTGCCTGTTGGGACACGGCACATCAGAGTGCCTAACAGTGTCTCAACAGATGTGCCTAATGGCTTGATGGTGGAAATCTATTGGCAACAAGATGAGTTTGGGGCAATGCGCATATCAGGGCATTCAGAACCAACCCCTGCAGTGGCACCTTTGGAAGTGAACTCATTTTAGTCAGGAACTTCCTCATTCAGATGCACACTGGGGTTTGATCCACTGAGTCTTGTTGCAAGATTCATATGCAGGAAAGTTGCAAATAGCTATTTCAATATACCTGTGGTGGATGCAGGGTTTGTGATGGTTGTGATGACATGAGTATTTTTGAGCATGTGTAGGAGTACTAGCAGCTTGTGAGCATAGATTTGAGCAGTTTGTCTTCCAGAGAGTTAGATTATTGGTGTAGAATTAAATACATAAGCTTCACGGCCACATTTGTACTCTCATATAATAGAGCAGGCTTAGGGTTTAGTTTTGCTCATCTGTCACAGCTAGTGGTGTACAAATTCTATCTGCAGATTTCTTTTCTGTATGACAACTACAGTGGTTTCTCCAAAATTTCTATTTGCTAAAAATGTTGGCTCAATACGCAATTGATTGATTGATGATATTGTGCTTACAAGCATAAACCAGGCTAAACTATGTAGCAACCTTGTGCGAAAACAATGAAATATATAATAGACTTGAGCAATCCATGGAAGATGACATCACTTAGAGTTTTCTTTCTTGTGAAATCCAATTGCAGTTCAGCATTTGGGCTTGGTGAATGCCATTACTGGCAGATATGAATGGACCATATCAATGAAATAGTGTTGACATTACCAGAGAGCTGAGGCAGATGCCTAGACTTTAGCCAGCTTAGTCAGTTCTTTCTGCAATGCCTGAATCTCTTTGGTCAGACAGCAGATAATCACGTCCATTTGTGGAAGACTGAGCTTCATATCTGATTGCTGCTCTAGTTGTTCACTTAGCACCCCCAGTGGCCCCAGATGGGCCTGCAATGAAAAACCCAAAATACTAGATGCTGAAAAATGTGAATTTATTTTGCTCAACTATGTGAAATCATTTGCACAGTCCCTGATGTTTGATTAGCTAGATTCACCCACTCACCTAATCATCCATGGTTCAACTCTATGAAAGCTATCTTCCAATGTTTATCAGAGGCTAAAGATTAAAAATCAGGGTTTGCACACACATATAATTGGAATGGGCATACCGGCAGATTGAGTTTATCCTTGGTTTGAACAGCAGGAGGCGGCAAAATATAGCCATCCATGACTTGTGTAAGGCAGGGCTCTGGGTCATCCTTTTCCTGCTTCCCACAACAGCATCAATCTTGTACCAACCGTCAATTCTAAAGATATCAATCAAGCATTCCTCTTCAAAAGTACACATCCCATTCCTCAACAACTGCATGCAACCATTTTGAGCAACCCAGAAATGTCATCCCCATCTCAGTCCAAATCCTGTGGAAAATGTGTCATTGTTTGGGTAGGTACCTGAAATTGGCGACGGTCTGCAGGTCTTGCTGTACCTACCTGCAATAGAATCAGCACCTCAAATGAAGCTGGCAGTTCAACATTAGAAATCTGTACCCATTCATTACCAGTTACCACCCCCCACTACCAAATTGTTGTTATGCATTGATTGTGAACACACACAGGCACTGTGTTATCCACTTGATGAACAGCAGACCTTGACATGGAAACCGGATTGGAGGCAAGCTTCAAGCTTTGGATACAAATGCCCACACCTTGACATTACAACTGTTCTTGACATAAATTCCACCTCATGAGAAGTCACCAGTTTCACTTTCTGCATTCCAAACTCTCAGTTTCTGTACTTGTTGGTCACCAAACCTTATTCCTGTTGTAAAATGATGCCAGAATCATGTAAACAAACACACCTGCATAGCAGTGTGCCATCACAGGGATGAACTGTGAAGCTGAACTCTTACTATGACATCTCAATTTCTGAGACATTCATAATCAAGTTGCTATGTTGCAGTTAAAATAGTGCTAAGATTGTCCATGCAGCATCCAGCCTGATGCATGAACAACTGTTATGTTCAAATCTTTGACACCTAGGACTCACTCTAGCTATCCACAATGACTCTCTCTGTTCTGCATTGGGACCTTTGATATTACCAAGAGGCAGCTTCATCTGTGACAACAAGGCCTTTCATGGGCCATGTCAATGACAGTTTAAGCTCCCAAACTCATGCCTTGCCCTGAACAGGCTTCAGATTCAGTATTTGGGGATGATAGACTGAATGGCCCTTCTTCAGGTGATTGCCAAATAGACATGTGTCCAAGTAAGAGTATAGACTTGGGGATTCTCATAAAGGTCCGCTGTGACTGTTATGGTAGTTACAAGGTGACCAGTATCAAAAGGATGCAGTAGACCTATGGGGTGTCTTAAAGCATGAAGAACCACTCAGTCAAACCTCCAAGTTGGTAAACAAAGAGTTTGCCCAGTCAACACATTACTCATTTCAAAAAGCATCAAGCCAATAGCCTAGATGGTAACCCATCACCACCATGCAAGTGGTTGTGGGATCAAATAATACCTCCCAAGTGCATGCTCACCTCTAATTATTGATCCAGCAAAGCTGGTTGCCAGTTTGATTCAAAGGATTGAATGTGGTGGGTTTCCGATTTTTTGGAGAAATACATGAGTAACCACTATTGGAGAATGTCCATGTCTGGAAAAAGGAAGTAATGGCCCTTCATGTGTGACCAAACACTCTCACACTTGTCAGGAAACATGGTATCTTCTTCATCTTCTACTCACTGGAACCAGCTGAGAGGCTCACTCAATTAGCACGTTTGACTCATGTAGATTGCAGTCTTGTGTTGTTACCTCACAGGAATTCATTCACGTATAGTGACAGCTCAGAGACCAGGACACCTCTCTTCCCCTGCAAGCTGGCAAGACTTCAGTTTTTCTATGAGACCCAAGCACCCAACAATTACCTCTCATTCAAACACAAGGCATCAACTTAGCTGTCAGTGTCATCTTTCCACTCTGGTGATGAGCTTCCAGGCACATGTCCTGGGTCATCTGTACTACCGCATCTGAAGACGTTATACCAAAAACTAATAGATTACTTAGACTCATGTTGATCATCCAGAAGGGAAAGTCAAAACTGGATTTGGGAATCAGAAGTCACATGTTGCAGATGGTGTAGGAATTGCCCTTGCAGGTCAACTCCAATGCATGAGGAAAGGATTGACATGGGGTGTGTTGGAAGCCTTATGTTTCCTATGCAAATTCATTATTGAATCTGGAGCTTCACATCCCTCTTGAAATGCCTCAGAAAGTGTTGGAAGCCAACAAACCTTTTTCAGTGAACGCAACCACTCACGAAGAGCCGGCAATAATGTCAGGAGCTTTTTGGGCTCCAGTTGTTGTGAGGCCTGCACAAAGTGTGCTCTTTTCAAATTCTCTTCCACATCCTGAAGTTGAGCTTTGGTCTCCTTCTCCTTTAGTTGCCATTCTACCAGTTCCTGCTCCTTCTTCACCACCTCTCTGTTCCAGATTTGGCCATGAAACCTCAACCCTAATAATAGCAAGAGTAAAAAACAATATATACTTCTATCTGGACAGTGAATCAGACAGTGGGTTCCAAGCAAAATCATATCTTGAAGTAACCTAGCTCTCTGTGCCTAGCCCCTCCCTCTTAAATGCACAAAAATGGGACTGTGCACGGACTAGGCTCAACAAGAGAAAAATATTTCTGGAGAGCATGGCAGCATGCTAGAGAAGAAACAATATTTGCTATTCTGTGATGATCCTTTAGATTGAATCCTTTAGGTGAAGAAATATGAGCACACCTCTGGAGCCGATTGACTCGGTGCAGTGCATCATCTAAGCTTCGTCTCTGCCTCTCAAATTGCCTGCCAACCAGCCCTTTAAAGTATATTCTTAGTTTCAGCCATACCCACTTGTTGGTTCACATTTTGTGAGAGAAGATGTGCATAAACTATGCACATCTGTGTGCAAGCAGTAATGTTTGATCTGGTAATCTAGACAGGTGGGCACTGTTACGAATGTGCCGACTTCATAAATCTTCTGTTACATTGTACTGACAAAGGTGCTGGGACCAGGTCAGGAGAAAAAAACCAGGACCAATTTTGACCTCACCTGGATTGTTTTATGTATGTACCAGAGCTGAGGTATTTGGTTATCCAATTGGGTATCTGTAAGAAAAATGTTGAGATGTTTTGAAGAAGAAAGTTGCATTCTTTCCCACTGTAGATTAACACCTGACAAACTGCTGCTTCAAGTTTTGAAGAAACTATGTTTGGAGTGGTTATCTATCATGTGCTTGACCTGGTAATGTACATGGTAATATATTCTACCTCTCTTTCTTCTTCAAAGCATGGAGCTCCATAGCAAGTGAGCCCTTCTCATGTTGCAGCTTTGCCACATGCTTCTTCATTTGCTGCAACCGCTGATACTCCAACTTTCGTTGATTACTTGACACCTACGCCCATAACATCCATACAGAGGCAGTCATCAGCAGCATTCTCATTTCTTCTAATGAATATCAAGGGTATAAGATATGCAAAGTTTTAGATACCCTTTCAAAGATAATTGCAAGAAGATTTTGCAAGCAAAAGTATATGGTGAGTAAATCCAAACACAACTGATTTTGCCTGCAGTAGCTCACCTCCATGACTCTCTCTGGGCAATCCTGTTCAGACTTGGAAGAAGACACCAAACTCTGACGGCTTTGTGACTTCATCTCCTGCATCTTCATCTTTGTTTCTATTGTCTACATTCAAAGTTGTGCACCCTTCAGATTGCAACATGTTGTAAGTCCTGTTATGCTTGTCATAAAAATATGGCACTGAAGATACATACAGAGAAAAGTTAGGCAGTACCAATGAACTTGCAACTCTTGTGCCTTTCTCACCATTCTAAGGCACATCAAGAGACACATTGAGGTCAAATACCTTGAGTTCATATTCCATTGCACATTCAAGGAGAGCAATTTGCAGCTCTTCAACCTCCAAACTTGGCTGTGGGGTTCCTGTGTTCAGATGCCCCTCCTGGAACCGATGCAAGTGGATAGAAAGTGGGTGCAAATTAGTAGTTCTTTTTTATTTAATTTGCTGATGGCAGGTGTCTACAGTTGCTGGCCCAATTGAGCTTCCAGCACCTTAACAGTTGATGGTTTTCCTTCACAAGTTGCAAACTCAAAACTAGACCACTTCCTTAAAACAGGACTTGCAGCTTTGAACTAATCCCAGACTGCCACAATTTGTTTTCTTGAAATGGATTGTCCTACACAGCCACTTGGCATCCTGTTAATGTCTTGAGGTGCAAATCATCAAGAATCCCAGCTCTAGGTACTAAAATTGTATGAGAACACTTTGCCAGGGACACTGGTTTGTTTGCAAATAAATATCCATGCACCCCTCATGCATACATATTAAGGAGCAACAGGTGTGATCAGAGGTACCTGAACACCAGCAGTTTTCACCAGATTTTCAAATTTGGTTTCCAGCACGTCATTACCAGTATGCAATGCTGCAACTTTTACAACATGCCCTCCTACAAAGCCAGCGGAGATGACTGTTACACACGTTGGGACTTCACAAATATTTTATTATCGCCCTCACATCCTCTCCACTCCCAAAATGCAGCCTTTGATCATCAAGAAAAATGGAAGGATGAGTTTCAGAGACCCACCCACTTCAAGAGTTTCAGTGCCTGTTTTATGCCTGGGGCTAGAGTGTAGGTATGACAAACAGCTGTTTGATGAAGCTCCTGCTCCACCATTAGAGCATGGAGATTCTTCATACAGTTCAGCTCTGCTAATAACCTTGCTGCCCTGTGAGAAGTCATCATGATGTTGGCCTGACTCAGGTGGCACACTTGTAGCTGGAGAGTGAAACTTGAAGGGTGACTGATCCATTTGTGAGGATTGATCTAAAGATGGATCCCTCAAAGGGAAGAGGGGAAATTGATCTTCTGTGCAATGCAGAGTGGAGTCATCCCTTACGGAAGATGCTCTTCTGTGACAGGGTACAGGGGACAGTTGCTCTTTCTGCATGCACATTTTACCTCTGAGAGACTTCTCTGAAGTCCTCAAAACCGGCTCCACATGCTGATCATCAGTGAATGTTGACCCATTTGTTGACACACCTAGACTCCCACTGTTCTCTTCTCTACTCTCCATACCCTTTTGCTTCCTTGCTCTGTTCTTACGTATGAACTTCTCTCCTCCCTCCTGACTACTATTCAGCAGCCAATCATTCAATTTGCACATTCCCTGTTTATGATTAGGGTTGAATCTGCTGTTGTGTTTACACTGACAAGCAGAACATGGGCCCGCTCCTGTCAAGGGTTGTAGATCCTCTGCATGAAGCCTTGCTGAGCAAGCTTCACAATGCTCTTTGACATATGTGCTGGGGAGTCTGCCCACACTCATCTCCTCTACTTCTCCATTTTCTTCAGATTGCTCCACAACCGTGGAGGATGGAGCTGTAGAGGGAGATGGCTGCTTGCCAAATGGGGAAGGGGCTTGGTGGATGCCTTTTGGTGACTGGTCCATAAATGGCAACCAAGCTCCACATCCCAGATCAGTAGCATCAATGAAGCCATCTCCTCTAGTCTCTCTCTTGAGGGACTCCCAAGGAAAGACCATTTGTGAGTTCTCCATGCCCAGTGACTTTGACATGTTGGCATATTCTTGGCCTCTCTCACGCTTGTCGAGACCCCATGAAAACACCATTTGCTCAACTCCATTTGCAATTTGCTCAATGGCACTCAAATCCAAATTTTGTGTGCAATTTTCTTCATCCTGGGCTTTCTCAAGTTCCATCATCCAGGTCTCCACAGGCTTCCCCTTACGTTTATGCCCATGGTTAGCCACTGGTTGTGCTTGGCTTGCTACAGTCTGTAGTTGTCTATGTGTTGTACGTGTCATGGATCTTTAGTCTCTGCTTCTGGATTTACAAGAAGATTCAAAACCCATCATCATTTCTGCCTGCAGTTTGGAAAACAATTCCAACTTTCAATTGTATGTACAATGTAATGACACTACCATCCATAACTTTGCTGCAAGAAGTGAAAGAAAGCCAATGATTTCAGATCTTCATAATTTGGTAAGGGACTTGTTGGACATGAAGGACATAGTTGATGACATCTATGACTTTGATGCAAACTAAACAAGAACATGGCATAAACACAAAGAATCCTATAGGATTGCAAACTGAGCATCTAATGTGTATGTGATGAAGGACAAAACTGTAGGATTGCACTTGAAATAGGATTCCTCCAAACATTCACAAACAATCTTCTGCCCTTGAAGCATTTCAGATGGGCAAATGTGTATCAGGAGAAGCTGAAGGCAACACCTTTGTATGAGGATTATGCTTGTTACGAGTACACTGGATCAACATTTGTCACCCGTTGCACCCAATGCTGCTGCAAACACACATTTCGGAATGGATATCATGAGCTTCAGCAAAACCACCATGCAATTCAAACAGACTATAGCATGAAAGAATTCTTTGAATCTACAGCAAAAGGACAATGCTGTTTCCCTAACTGTATCAGAATTAAATTCAGCTGCAAACAGAAGAGATGGAAATCTGTGATTTGATTTCCGACTCCATGAAAAAGAAAACCCTAGACTTTTGTCTCCCTTTGCCAGAGTTTGGCAATCTTGTGGAAAATGTCCCAGTGCTTCTCATGCATGCTTGCAGTTTATTTTTCCCCATGAATGCTAATTATTCCCTTGATCTCCTTCTACCAATTTGCAAATTACATTGTATCAATTTGTAGTCAAATTAAAAATGACCTAATTGTTTTGCCATCAATGCTAGTCTCCTACAATTGTAGACGAAGATGGTGCTTAGAGGTGATACTATGTACTTCCAAGACAACCTATTTTTTCAGTTTAGAAGTATGCAAACCACCACCACCACCACCACTAACAACAACAAATCTTTGGGCTCTAGAGCTACTTACATCTAGTCAGCTTTGCACTCCGAGCTCTTTCTTAGCGGATCCCCAATTTAAACTCCATTCTTTGACCAATTTGGGGCCCACTCCATTCCCATGTTGCAACTGAAAACCTCAAGGTGAAGACTTCGTGTATTCATGTCCGCAGCTTCACACATTTTTCAATAGCTGATGATGTCGGAGTTCATTTTGTCTTAGAGATCTACAACAACAGTTTAGGAGACTTGGGTATTGATGCAATGCAATTTTTATAAGAGTGAGGGATTGTTTTTAAGGCCTATCCCAAGAATTTAAATACAATGATGTGCATGGTTGATGGAGGATTTTTTTGGAAGGTCATAGCCCATCAACCAAAAAAGAATGATGTGCAAGCTCGATGATACATAGGTATATAACCCCATAAGTTGTGAATGGGTAGGGAAAGGAGGAAGGCTCCCTGGTGAGTGATGAAGGGTTTGGGGGCCAAAGTTTCAAAGTTTTGAAACTGCCATGATGGGTAGTTAATGTTCCATGACATGACATGATTGTATTGACTTTGCAACGAGTAGCTTAACGTCTAAGCCTGTGACCAGACACAGATCTACGATTACCCAAGCCATGAATTTCTGCTGATGCTAAGATCTCCTGCAATGTGAAATTCCATCAAGACCTAACACAGATAAGTATTATGTGTAGGGCTTTTACCTATTGTATATGTCAGTTTCCACATTGCCAATGAATAATTATTAATAATTATTAATGACATGGTGATCACCAGGCATATGCCAATGTGATCACCTAGGCTAGGGTATCAATGTTTCAAACTGAAAATGGAAAACCAATCTTGCTCAACTGAAAACCAACTGGATTTTATGTTTTCAAACTTCTGAAGCCCTGGCACGATTTTTTTAAGCTTAAATTATTTTCTTAAGAACCTGACAGGTTCTTTAAAATGGTCCTAAGAACCAGAACCGATGTGTTCTACTAAAAAAGTGAGAACCATCCGCACTGATTAATACACAACTTGGATACCCAAAACCAACCTTGTCCCCTCTACTCTACCATTGTGGCCGGTTATTGGTTTTTTTAATAACTGGTGGGTAGGATATTTTTTGAATTTTTTTGGACTGCACAGGTTATCAATATCAATATCAAAAAATTGGGTGCCAAGTAGGTTATCAGGAAAATTTGGGTAATAACCATTGGTTATGCATAAGGGTAGGTTATCAAATCACTAGTTAATCTGCTGGTTATACAGTGGTTGTAAGGTTTTTAAAAATAAAAATAAAAATCTTTTTTTCTCCTGTTTTTTAAATTTTTTGTATTAGTATTTCAAGATGATAACCTACCTGGATGATAATTGGGTCATCCAAGTAGGTCTTTAGATTTGAAAATTCAATACCAGACAGTTATCAATTTAAGCTGTTATTAAAAAATCAAAGAACCAACTTGTAGGTTATTAATAACCGGCTTTGATAACATGGTTGATAACTGTGTCAAAACTCAATAATTGGCC
>Ga0209208_10004960_pt1 | contig 18660 bp, 17 predicted proteins | sample S1TSphfallax_3_FD_187694 | JGI IMG/M metagenome (GOLD analysis project Ga0209208, IMG submission 187694) | Host-associated microbial communities from peat moss isolated from Minnesota, USA - S1T2_Fd - Sphagnum fallax MG (SPAdes) (version 2) | ecosystem: Host-associated > Plants > Peat moss >... | reverse complement strand
CGTTTAAGTTGCCAGAACTAGAACTTAAACCAGAACTTTACTTTTTACCCACAGTGAGAGACCGTTTGTATCAAGACAACCAAAGAAGAAGCCTGTCGAAGAAAAAAATAAAATAAAATTATAAAACAAAAATTTAAAACTTTTTTTTTCCTTATTTTTATTATTAGGTGTTCCTTTATTTCTGCTTCTAAATATTACAAATTTCCATTTTCATTTAAATCTCAGTTTTTTAAGTATGTGACCCACAATAGGTAGGTAGGTAGGTAGGTAGGTATTTCCTGAATTCCTCTCTTTTCTAACTTATTATTTTATGGTGAATTATTGTCATTCTTATAGTATAAGTTCTTGAAAGCTTCTATAATTTATTTTCGTGGGTTTTGTGATCATTTTTATTATTATTATTTATTTATTTTTGTGGGGGGAGGGGTAAATTTTTTGTCCTTACTTACTTTGACTGAAAAATTGAAAAACATTGGTGTAAATTCACCTAATTTTGCTATTTTTTTGAGGGGAAAAGTTTATCAAATTGAGAAAAAAAAATCCTGGTTGTAAATTGTGATTGGTGAAAATCAAATGAAATTTGAAAAGGAAAAAAGAAAGACAATACAGTACCTACCTATTTAAAAATATGGAGAGAAAAAAATAATAAAAAGAAATAGAAAGTAAATAGTGGTGATGGTGGTGGTGGTGTACCACTTGGAAGCTTCTTGTCTTGGCTTTCTTCTTCTTCTTCTTCGTCGAAAGTGCTGAAAATTGAGCGTTTTGCGTGTTTTCTTGTGTGTGTGTTTTTTTTAATAATGTGTTTTGTTTTTTGATGCGTTTGTATACACAATTTCCTTTTTGATTTTGCTTGTGTAATTGTGTCGCTCGCAGTCGAAGTTTCTAGACTCGGCGGCCAATCGCTCAAACCCACGAGACTTGCTCCACAAATCACCTCTTCCCATCGTGCCTGTAAATTGCTTTGTACACGATTGATTGATTATAAGTAGAATACGGAAAACCAATTTCAAGCTTTTAGTTTTTAAGTACTTAGCGCAAACAAACAAGAAAGAGGGATCAAATATTTTGGGGATTTGGCTTCTCTCTACACTAGAGCTTTGTTGTTGTTGTTGCTTTTGGGTTTTGTTGCTGTTTTTCTCTCTCCCCTTCTTCCTCATCGTCTCTTCTGCACCAAGTTACATCTCTAGGGTTTGATTGTTCGTTGTCTCTCGATGCGCTTGCTGTGGTTGTGAAGGGGGATCGAAGATGTGGGTGGGAGAGGAACGTGTTTGTGAATAGATTTGTAGAGTTTCCTTGTTTGTTTTTGGTTTTGTGTTTTGTTTTTTCTTGTCTTTTTGGTGGGTTATTTGTGGGGTATGTTTGCCTTTCTTCTTCTGTGAGCTGTGGTTGAGAACAAGAGCAAGCGGAGGAGGAAGAAGTGATAAGTGTGTTTGTGCTGGGGGGTTTTTGTTTTCTTCAAGCTTTGTAAATGGTTGGGGTAGAGATGGGTCTTGTGTTGGAAATGGGTTTTTGAGAGGCGCTTCGATGTGATTTCTGGGCTTCACAGCTGTTGAGCTTTGCTTGCAGCTGCCCTTTGTGTGTGTGTAGATGTATAATATTCTTGTAAATTTTGTATCATATTTTCTGTCGTCGTGGTAGTGGTGATGGTGGTGGTGGTGGTGGTGGTAGCGGCTTCGTCTTGGAGCAACAAGAATCATTCTTACTTGTAGTCTAATCGGGGGAAGCACCTTGTTATGTTTTGTGAAAGATCGGTCTGTTTGTGAAGCGTCAAGAGCTTGTCGCGGGGGTGGTGTTTTGAGTGCTAAAATTGAAGAAAGATTTCGGTTTTCTTGACGAGAGAATGGAGATATTTTTATGAAAAATCGAGAATCAGCCACAGGAATAGATCACAGTTGTTGTGAGTTTTAGAGGAGAGCTTTCTTTTGCGGCAAATCGCAAGTCGAGTGTTTTTTTTCCTCCAACAATGGCGTCTTCAGGACTTGTGTTGAATCCTGCGGAACCACCGGTCGCGTTCCACGGGCGGACGCCGCCAGTGGAGGCCATTCAGATCTACCTTGCAACTCTCGGCTCCAACGACAGCATGATACCCATGAGAGTGCTGACCTCCGATACAATCGCTTCTGTGAAGATGCGCATTCAGTCGTACAAAGGCTTCTACACCAACCAACAAAGACTTGTGTACAGAGGTCGCGAGCTCACGCAGGATGACTGCTTCGTGAAAGATTATGGTCTGTGCAACGGAGAGATCCTTCACCTCGTCTTACGCTTATCGGATCTGGTGGACGTGACTGTCAAGACTGCAGACGGCAAACAGTTCTTCAAAGTTGAACGGACACGAAATGTGAGAGACTTGAAACATCGCATACCCTTCACCAAAGATGGAGGAAGCTTGTACTTGGATCATCATAATCAACAACAACAACAACTAGTTTTATGTGGCAAGAATTTGGAAGACAAGGCTAGATTCATTGATGACATCTCCATCCAAGATGATACAATTGTTCACCTCTTGGTGCGAAGGAAGACTGCCAAAGTTCGGTCACGAGCTCTACGAAAGGGTGTGGAGCTCTCAGTAGATGTAGATGAGGTTGAAGCGGTTGAGGAAGAGGAGCGTGTTTCTGAAATTCTCCCTTACTCAGCATGCAAGTTTTTGTCCTTGGTTTCCTCTGACATCAATCTTGAAGGGAGTCATGTTTTGGAGCCTGCAAGCGGAGTTTTGAGGTATGAGGTTCCAGACTTTCTTGCAGATTTGTTGGCCCAAGCTAGAGCTGGCCTTCACAGTGGGCATTCTCCTATGTTATCATCAGAGGGATCAGGAGGTGCCTACTTTATGAAGTCTGAGTATGGTCAAGAGAATGTTGCTATATTCAAGCCGGTTGATGAGGAGCCTCTAGCTGTGAACAATCCGCGAGGGTTTTGTGATGCTTCAAAAGGTGAAGGGCTTAAGAAAGGTACCAGAATTGGTGAAGGTGCTGTCAGGGAGGTGGCTGCTTACATTTTGGATCACCCTGCAGAAGGACAAAGAGTGACTTCAGGCAAGAACTTGCAAGGGTTTGCTGGTGTTCCTCCTACCATGATGGTGCGTTGCTTTCATAAGGCTTTTCACTATTCAGGAGACAAAAACTGGAACTTCACCAGGAAGCCTAAGCTTGGCTCTTTCCAGCAGTTTGTGGCAGCGTTCAGCAACTGTGAAGACATGGGTCCTGCTAACTTTCCTGTAGAGGAGGTGCATAAGATTGCAGTCCTTGACATGAGACTTGCTAACACAGATCGGAATGGGAGTAACATTCTGGCTTGCCGAGACACTAACAACTCCATTAAGCTTGTCCCAATTGACCACGGATACTGCCTGCCAGAAAAGGTGAGAAAGTTCTGCATGTCAACAACCTGACCAACAGATCAAGCAGTTGCTATGATGGACTAAACCCCACAAAGATGGATCTCAAATGATGCATTTCTCAACTTGCCTCATGGTCTTTGATGTCTTCACAGTTTCTGTATTGGACTTCAAGTGCTGGTTTTGCTTTGCAACTTTCTTCTCCTCATGTGTGTTGCTGTCTGTGCAGTTTGAAGATTGCACATTCGAGTGGCGCTACTGGCCTCAAGCACATGTGCCATTTGAGGCATCTACTTTGAAGTACATTGCATCACTGGATGCGGAGCAGGATATTGCACTCCTAAAGGAGCATGGTTGGTCACTACGTTCTACGTGTGCTCGGGTGTTCCGCATCTCAACCATGCTGTTGAAGAAAGGTGCAGCAGCAGGCTTAACACCTGTTGCAATTGGATCCATGATGTGTCGGAAATCATTTGACAAAAAATCACCGATCGAGTTGATGCTTGAGGAAGCTGAGGAGGAGATGCTACCTGCTTCAAATGAGCAATTCTTCATGACTGCTTTGGCTAAAGTCATGGACTCATATATCAAGAAGGCTAAGTGAGTAGGGATTGTGTTTGTATGTGTATAAGGTTATACAGTTGACAGCTCTATTGATGGGGGTAGGAAGTAACTAGCTCTTTGTCAAGAACAGTATTTTAGCATTTTCAATTGTTTTGCCGTTAATTATCTGAATAGGTGTAATTCCCCTCCTCAAACTCTTGGCATTACTCTGTTTTGCCTTGAGATTTGTGTCCACAGACTTCTATCAACACATTTTGTGGGGATCCTATATCAGATACTTTCTGGTTTATTCACAGATTCTAGCTGGTTATCTAACAATCTGGAACTTGGTTTTACCTGGATGATACATAAGTGGAAAGTGGTATTGAGACATCAGTATCTGTTTTGTCACAACTTTGGGATGTTTATTTCTTCTCAAGATATGAGGTTCTTAAGCTTCTTGTTTTTTCTCTTCTCTCTTCCTCTTTCCAAGTTTGGTTCTTTTTTGTAATTTTCTACTCGCTTGCCTTTCTTTGAGAATTATTTTTAAAACTCCTCTTTTGTGTTGTATTGATCAGCCACCTACATGGGTGAGTTATGCTGTTACTGCTGATCTCCTGACAAATTCAGTATGTTGATACTATTCTGACCTACAGCTCCTACCAGGAGTTGATATAAGTGGGGAGGCTATGATAGGTGGTGAACATTTTGAACCACAAGAATTCTAAATGCAAATTGTGTTTAATTCAAAGAAAATGTTTGGTATGGACTAGTAGAATAGTTACAGGCCCGATGACTAAATGACCACCTCAGTAAATTAATTTGCACCTTGCCTCCTGTATGTGAGCATGCTACATATAGATAGGCTAATTTGCAAGTAGATCAATCAACAAATAACTGAAATTCTCACAGCTAGACGTTTTTAAGGAAATACTGAGCAAAACGCATGAGTAAGAAAAAATCTTTTCTTTGTGAAAGGTGACACCTACAAGGGAGGAGGCAGCAAAAAGCAGGTGAGTTCTGAGTGGATTGGCACAGACAGGAGGTTTACGAACACAAAGAACTACCACTACTACAAGGAGGTCTACCATTAGCAGTGCAAAAGGAGAAATGATCATTGCCAAGCTAGAAACATTCAATTGAAGTACAATGGAAACAGTGACAAACACAGAGTCAAATGATTCAATGTTTGATTGAGCAAGTTTCATAGCAAATGAGAAAAATCATCTGATGATTGCTAGTATATAGATGGCCACAGTAGTGGCCATCCAGATTGAAGGAAAACAAGGTACATGCTCAACTTAAGAATAAAGTGTGCTTAGAAAGATGGTACAAGATGCCATCTTATTCTTGCTACTCTGGAAAAGTGACTATGATGTCGAGGAGCAAGTTCAGCCTAGAACTTGGGTTTTTGAAGCTTGAGCTGCACAGACAACTCACAACAAAGGTTGTTGGAAGATGAGATCACATTGGCCACAACAAGACAACATCAAGACCAGGGTCAAGGGATCTGTTTGCAGAGGTGAGGTTTTGCTTTAGCACTGGTTGTTGATTGCATGAATTGTGAAAACTAGTTACATGAAGCAAACTAGATTGAAGTGGGTAAGATTCAGCTTCATACAGATACGGACCTTTGCTTTAGCTGGTGTTCTAACTTGTGCTCTGTTTGGACCCAACTCTTCATCCTGCATCATTGCTGATTTAGTAGCCTCCGGTTCCTCTCCTTGGGTGTTCTGTTCCTGAACCACAATTTTAAAAACCTCAACTTGCAACAGTTATCAGAATGACAGAACAGCAGTTTCAAAACAGACTGAAAGCACTCTGCTTTATCCTCAGACAAAAATAAGTTAATAAAGGTTTTACAAACAGTCTGAGGAAAGGAGAGGACACAACTTTCAGAGCAAAAGTGAGGTCATGAAGCTCAAACCTTTTCCCGTGCTGTAGGCCTGAGAGGTCTCAACTTGACAGACTTCTCAAACAATACTATCTGGAAGCATTAACAGAGACAATGAGAAGATTAATGCAGGCATCTGCAGTGCACAGGGCTTGAACAAAATGTAAGGAAACAGACAGCAAGACATCTGTCTGACAGATGACTGCAACATTCCCTGAAAGCTGCACTAAATCATAAATATAATCTGCTTCATCTTTCTCTCTGCTATTGGAAGCAGGTCACTTACAGTGCCCATCAAAGATAGGTTTTCTTTGTCTGTAGCAGCAATCCGAACACCAACACAATTTCTTTGATTTTTGCAGCATGGGCAAAAAAGGGCTTCATATACACAACCATCCTCCTTCACCCAGACTCCACTCTCTGCCTCACTTTTCCTGCAACCTTGCAGTGATGATGCCCCCTGCCTGTGTATGGATTTTGTGAGTAAGGGATGGCAGGAATCAGAGCTTGTAATGAACACTGCAACATCAGATCTTTCTGCAAGTGCATTATCACTCTCAATAGACCTGCAAAGCTCCACCAAGTATGCCTTGCAAAGATGCATCTTGTAGAACTCTAACCCCTTAGTAGCTCTAAAATAAAGGCATCCACATTTTGTGCAGCCAATTTCATACTCCATAAAGTCCTCAAATTCACTTCTATGGTATGAAGTCCCTACTATTTCTGTTCTTTCTGTCAAGTTCTCCAAAACACCACTCAATCCTGGCTGACTGTGCTCTGCACAATCTTTACCCTTATCTATGCAGCAGAAGCTTCTGCTTTTTTCTCCCTTGCCGAAAGCTGTAGCTTTGGTAATATCACAAGCATCTTGCTTGTGCTGTAGAGCCACCAGAGTATTCCTGCCACTTGTTGTAGTCATCAGTTGGAAACCCGTAGGAGAACCACTGCCTGTCTCACAAGAAACATTTTGCCTGTATTTTACCCTTTCTGACAAATCATTATCCTCCCCATTGTCACAAATCATTTGCTCACCTGGCTTTCCCACAGCCACCCTTCGTTGGGCAGTTGTCACCAAATGATCACTTGCACTACTTGTCCAAGAATCAACATCCCTTATGCTAGAAACAAAGGATTGTTGCATTTGAGGAATTCTATCTTTCTGTATAGGAATGCTATCTTTCTGTAGAGAAATGCTTGTGTGCAAATTTGGGACTGTATCTGTGGCATCCTTTTCAGGACTTGTTCCAAATGTGAACAAATCTTCCTGTACAGGTTGGAAACTTTCTTGACTTACTGGTGTGGGGTGCTCAGACTGCAACGTTGGGAATTGAGTAACAGTTCCTGCAACAGTGCTCTTCCCACTGCAATGTGGTGATACACTAACTCGCAAAGGAGTTGGTGCTGGAGAGTGACCTGAATTCCACTTACACATTGTGATGCTTGTGCCCTCTTCGACTGAAGGACTTTCTCCTCTCCTAGAACTGGAAGATTTCTTTTCTTCCTCTGTAACACTACCACTCCATGTATCAAGATCAAATGATAGTAGAACCACAGGGGAACCTGGCTTGATAAAATCTGGCCCCACATCCCCCTCAAGCTCCACCTCAATCTGCTGGCAAGCAGGAGTTTGTGTGGACAAGTGCTCAATGACAGGGTCATTGCTTTGCATCAGAGTGTTACCATTACAGACTGTAAACTGCTCCCCAGACCTGTAATTCACAGTAGCAGAAAGTCAGCAGCTACAACCTGGAACACCACAGGTCATGTTGGGGCCCTATGCAAACTTCATGGCCAAGAGGTCCTGCAGAAGTTAAGGTAATGTAATGGATCTGCATTACTTTCTTAGCCTGAACATCCTAACTGAGGATGATTATATGGAAACACATGCACATTGTGGGATAATAGTACCAGTATAGATATGCCTGACCATGGTCTGAACAGGGAACAATATCTGAAGTCACCTAAAATGTCATGAGCAGTACCCTGAATTGAAGTCCATCACTGGAACTCCTGGAGGATCAAAGTTGCTTTGTTCTTCCAACTTGCTACTCTTCCTTTTAAGGTTGATTGGAGTTCTTGTGTTTGCAGATGAGAAAGTGATAGGAAGCTTGGGTATCCGAGTTGATGCCAACTTCCCAACAGTGTTTATGATAGGAAGTTGCAGACTTGAAGGTGACACCTGTTTAGTCTTATGCAGAATAAGAACAATTCTTATACTCAAACAATTTTGGCCAGAGTAAAATGAAAAAATTCTTTAAACATCTTCAAAGACCATCACAATGCACTCACTAAGAAAATAATTCACCTCAAATTTCTTGAAGAATGTTTCCAGCCCTCTCAGGCAGTCTTTGAAGTTATCACATTGTCTGATAGACTTCCGCAGCCATTTTGACATATAATCAATGTTTCCCTGCTTCTTGAAACGTTCATCTGCATCAGCACACCCTGATGTACATTACATATGACCATGACTAGTAACCTTTTCCCTTCTACAGCTATTTGGTGACTGAAAGAGATATAGAAATCTGGTGTGTTGAAACTCAGTGAGTGCACCTAGACCATCTTACCTAGCAGAAGAATGGCACCATAGTCATAGCGATGTCGAATGCAGCGACCTGCATAATGAGCTGAAGTTGTTAGACTGCTATTATACAGCAATTACTGCTTGGAATTTTAGATGAAGTGTGTGCTCACTCACCTACTGCTTGATTCAAAGCTCGGAAGGTCTGCTGGCAGTACCACTGATCCCCACTGAGCAGATTTTTGCAAATTCGATTCTCTGTATTATACCGCTTTTTCAAGGTCACTTGAATGTCCTTCCTGTAAAAAATGACATGCAGTGTTGGCTACCAGCATTTTAGACATCTTACAGGCAGTAAACAAGACAGAAGGACAAGAGAAAAAGAGAGGACTGGAGAATTTCTGACTTACACATTGGGAAATGGAATGCCAATGACAATCTGTTTCCTCTTGTTAAGTAACATGATGGACTTTTCCAGAAGAAAATCTCAAAACCTCATAGAATGAAATTAAACTAAATTAAATCCATGTGCACATCAGAAAATGACTTCTGCAACTGGTGACAAAATTTGTTGATTTTTGTTGCAAGCTACAGGAGTAGAGGTAGCAGATGTAGCCTTGAAAAGGAGGATACAACAACTCGAGCATTCTTGTCAGAGAAATCAATTCCTTCTGAAACCTGCATTCCATCATCTGAATGTTGTCAGCATTGTCTCCAACCAATAAATTAAGACTTGAACACTGTACTCATATCTACAACCCTTTGAGATTGGATCCATGCTGCAAAATGGTTCAGAACCTAGCTTCAGGTCAGGTCATTAATCAGGCATTTTTCATTATCAATTGCTCACCATGTCATGTATTCACTAGACCAACTACACAAGACAGGTGGTCACCTGCATCATATCATATACCACTCAGAGTAAGGTCCTTTACCTTTCCTCTGCAGACTGCCAGGAATGCAGCACCATGCTCCTTCTGTGCTTGGTGCTCTTTTGACTCCCCAAATTTAATAGTATGTTTCTGATTTCTTCCCTTGATATTCTTTTTTATTGGTTTGCTGGATGAGTTTATTACTTGGTAGTAGTTATTCAGGACTTGATCAAACTGATCACTGCTGCCCTTTGGCTCTGCAATTCACATAAACCACTTACATTGTAAAGAACCACACTGCACACCAGATCTGGTCAATGAATTTTTAATATTATAGAACTGTTGAGTATAGTTCACTTGTGAATCCTAAATCCAACTGAGAACCTATTCCATATTTCAGAATGAAGCATGAGAAGTGTTCTTCAGCATTCAGGTTTGACAAGGGAAGGTAATGCATTACCTACAAACAGTTGTTTCTCTTCCAAGAGGCGGGTCCACTGTCCAGTAGCTTGCCACCGAGTGCAGAGTTTGTCCAGGAGCTTAAAACTTGGGAAAAAAATGAGAGCTCCATCAGGTACCACCTTGCAGATCTCCTCCAGCACAGTTCCCAATGCATCCTTACCCATGCACATAGCATTCCAAAGCCCATCAACAACAGCATGGACTTTGATAAGCAAGTCACAATTGACTATTGTACCATTCAGTCAGAGAATTTTGATGAGGTTGCTGTGTTGCTATAGCATACCTGAAAGGCATATCCATCAGCATTCTTGAAGCTGGCATTGAGAGGCACATTTCCTGGCCCTAGTGACAATGTGGCAGCCCAGACCTGTAATTGCAAACACAAGTAAAAACATAATCTTTGGCTGGACATCTTAAAACATGGAAAGAGTGATGACAGTCATCAATCAACAGACTCCAAGCCAAACAAAAAGCAAGTGCAAGGGATTAGAATTCACAAGTGTAGCTTCTCTCATACCATATGCACTGCCTAACACAAGCAGATAGGTTGTCTGTTAACTATACTTGTCCTAGTGGCTGATAACAGCCATTGATCAATGGTCTAAACTCGACAACTAGCCATCATAAACAATTTCCAAGTGATTTCTCTCCTACACCTAACACCAAAGGGAGCTACCTGCTTGTCCATGTCAACTACATGAGATGCTTCCATTTGAATCTCAAAGGGGACTCCAAGCTCAGAGGCAAAAGAATCCATTGGTGACAAAGTCCTGCATTACATGAACAGATCAACTTAACATGGGATGTTTGGTTGTTGCTTGTTTGTTTTCTTTATCTTAGGGTCTGCATGTCAAGAGGAGCATGTTGAACTTCACGATAAAAGGTGATCATGGTCGAAATTCAGATTTGTCATTGATACTGCAGCATTCAACAGGAGGTCATAATTCAGTAATGCAAAACTGCAAATGTTGGCTGAGAGGATTCCTTCCACATTTTGTTAAGGACGTACCCTGAAGTAAGAATAATGGACCGTGCAGCACTAGAAATTTCCTCAAACACAACACCCGGATTTAAGCACCACAGGCTGATAGAAGTAACCCACCCTGACACTGCCATAGCTGCACAGGTGGCTTGAGGAAATAAGTTTCTGCTCAAAATATCATAGGAGGTGCCCAAGAACTCAACATCATCACATAGATGTTGGAGCATCATACAAACAAGAGCTCAGAGCATCATATGAATCAGAAGTACCTTCATTACGTTTAACGTACTTCTTCACAACCAGCTGATAGTCTCCAACTCGCTGTCCATTGTTACCTAGCATGAACTTGAGTGCACAGAAGAGCCCTGAAGTCTTTGCAAAGTTAGACTGCTGATCATATGTCATCCATCACTGAGACAAGAAAATTGTGGCCATGCCCTTATTACTGTACCACATTTCTTTACATCCACTGATTGCCTAGTTTGGCTCCAACAAAGTCCTTCACTTTCCACTGCAGATAGTATTCTAACACCACATATACACATAGAGTTGCATTTAATAAATGGACCAAGCAAAAGGAATTAATGCTGCCAGGAACCTCAGACAATCTTGGAATTCTTACCCTCAAGCGCCTTTGCAGCACGCCCACTCAGGTAACTTTTGTCTTCATCTGGATTTGAAGCAGCTCCAACAGCCTGAACAAAGTATACCCATAAAATTTCTGAGGGTAAAGAACATGAAGATATTTGCCAAAATTCAACAATTTCAGCTCGACAACTAAAGCTAATTAAATATAATGAGCCATGTCTGACCTTATTGGAGCACTCTAGCAAAATGTGAAAGGACTCTGGTGAGATGCCTGCAGATTGTAACTCCCGAACTGCTTCATCACCCCTCCAGCTGAAATGAAAACATAAGGTTACACAAACAACACCACAATGTAATTATTGACTGTATGAAGTTTCTCCACTTACAAGGGACATTTGTGTAGATCCTATAAGTCATATGCAATCAACGCACTGTAAAAGAATGCAGGTTAAATTCATGAGATATTTTTTGCGGAGTCTAGATCATGGCAGTAAATTAGGGCACCAATAGGGCACCAAAAGGGAGATGCCAAATGCACAGCTGGCCATGTTTGACCATGAAATGATAGAACACTCTGAACTAACAAATGTATCAGAGTGGCTACCTTGGTTGGCCTTACTGCATTAATGGACCTCAACACAGTTTACTCACCAAGAGGCAAAGTGCTCAAAATCCAATTTTGTTAAGGAGTTTGACTGCTGGTAGATCCATGCTAGCAATTCCTGCAAGAATCAAATGGCAACTATTGAAGCATTGTACGGTAATTAAAGAAAACAAGGAAATAACTATCATAGGACTAGAGAAAAATGATGGAGATTACTGCAAAAAGTCACATTACACACCTGCACCATCTGCAGTAGAGGTGAATAAATGTCAGCTATTTCATCTGGTGTACTCAGCTGCTCAAGCTCCATTCGCATGTCTGCAGGGAAGCACAACAATATTGGAGCAATTGCAAAACAATCTCTGTACAGGCCCATCTATCTTATATGCAGTGTCCAGTGACAGACTTTCACCATAAGAGTCCATACAAAAGCATACCTTCTAGCATGCTAGTTTCAAGATCCATGCTTCCTGCCTCACGAGCTACATCCTCAATGTTACTGCCAGGAGGAAAGAACTGTCATCACATTCAAGCAAACATGAACACCTGCCTATCAAGGAACTAGACAGAATAAGGGATTTACTGTATATGCATTTGTGATACCAGTAGATTATGCAATAGCCAACTCTTTCTTGGGATTAAAAAAATAGACAAGAAAGTGGTAAAGCAATTACTGTGCTTCATCAAGGACAATAATCGCCCCTCTTATATTCACTTCCATGGCACTCCGAATAATAGGGTCCAGGATGTAGCTGTAAGGACAGAACACAATTTCTGCCTCAGTTGCCATTTCCCTAGCTGCAAAATATGCACACCCTGCACCCCAATTGTACGGAGAGCTTTGTGCTTTCAGAAAACTTCCACTGATGCAGAAAGTGCCATAAATCTTGCAGGTTGCATTGTTTTGCACAAAGGGGCTGCAAACTACGCCATACATGCAAAATGGAATCTCTCAGCACTCCAGCATCTAGTGTGTATGACTTACCTTTTACTTTGTAGCCCAGCGTGACTAGGTCTTCGATATCATGGATTTCATTACTACCTCCCTTTTGAAGAGAAGGGTCAGTCTTCAACCTCGTTACATTCCTGCAGACACTCATCACTGTCACTTCTGATTATTTACCAATGAGCTTGATCTCCATTTAGTGAAAGAAATGATGGAGGAATGTCAAACCTGATGTACTGTCCTTATGTGCAACCAAATGTGAAAACACTGGATGATTGTGGTAAATGTTAAGGGTTGCCACAAAGTGGATACCCTTCAAATATCATGTGGATCAATCATTACAGACTCTAAATGAAAGGAAATGTGATTCCTCAGGTCTAGGGCACACTGCAGATGTAAAGCACAGGAGTTTTTCCATAGGACAAAGATGCCAGCTTGCCAAGTAGTTTGCTCACTTGAATTGAGGACAGCATCGGTGCTCGTCTTTCAGTAACTCTTTGCTGCAGCACAGCAGGAAAAGATTCTAATGTTAGTACATCTGGAACTGTTGTCATTAAGTGGTGATGAACAAGGAGGAGGTCAGAAGCACACCAGTCTTCATCCACGTTCTTGTGCTTCAAGACTTGCTTGTTGGTACAGTAATGCTTCCTTGCTGCCTGCAAATACACAAATATGAGACAGTAATTCAGGTAAAACTTGCCTGGCAAGAGTTTCCATAGCAACTTCATGCTAAACTAAGAGTTCAAAGTTGTAGCTTTGAGGTAGTGAAGAATATGCACAAGATTGTTTGAGGGTTGAATCTTACCAGGACTGCCATTGGGACTCGGTAATTTGTCTTCCGAAACTCTCGAACCACTTGTGTGATCTGTGAGTGTGTCCTCCTGTGACAGAAGAATTTAATTCATTCCACAAGCTCTATTATAAACTGATCCATAGGCACAGCCCAATCATGAACAGCACACTGAAAGCAAATTATCAAATATTGCTGGAGTGTTCAGTAGTTCCATTTCACAAAGCAAAGTCCGCTCTTGAAGAGGGGCCAAGCTGTAAAAGAACAAAGTTACTATTATGTTTGTCTGAGGCCCTCACGTAGCATAGTAGATTGTTGGCAGCTTCTGTTTCTTAAATGGTTGCTTGCCATGTCTCCCTCCTTTTGGCTGGTTAATACCAGGGGTGTTCACATTCTCATTTTCAGCTCCTGAAACCAACAACATCTTCTTCCCCATTGTGAAAGGAAACAAAACCTGTGCCTTGAAGTATCCCACATCCTTCTTCAGATTGGCAATTTTCCTTGTGCTTTAGCTTTGAAAGTCCACAATCACATCGTTCCGCTTGATACCCCACATTCACAGTCAGCTTCTCAGTAGGACATTAATTCTACACAAGACTTGAAAGTAGAAATTGTACATCAAAGCTAACATTCTAAAAGAAGCCCCCGTGTTTGGAATGGGAATGGCGTCGCGATATCGAAAACCAGCATCCACACCGAGGGGAAACAAGCGGATGAAGCTGAATTACCTGAAACTGCAGCTTCCTCAACGATGAATCCACCACCTACAACCTGGGGATCGCCGGGGGGCGGAGGCGGAGGCGGCGGCAATGCTTCATACTGCTGCTGCCAAGCCAGGGTGGCGCAAAGCAACGCCAATGTCTTACCGGAACCGGTGGGAGACTCCAGAAGCGCGTTGACACTGCCATCGCCAATGCCCTTGCTACGGGATCGCTCCAAAGCAGCCAGAACCTTTCCCATGTAGGCCAACTGCGGCCCATAAGGTTTGTAAGGAAACACCACCTCTATACCACAGATCTTATACTTCTTGCCGTCCCCACCAATAGAATCACTTGCTGCAGCATGCGGATCCACAGCCATACCGCAACAAACACAAACAAAAATCTACAAATGGAATCAAGCCCCCCTCTACCCCGTGGGTCTCTCCCTCTCCTCTCTCCCTCTCTCTCTCTCTCGCAAGCACACGCAACACACGAAGCTCAAAATGCGAGGGAAACAGAAGAGTCCCATGTTCCCAGTAAGTACCATGTTCCCGCGTTTCGTTTGTACGTTTGGCTTTCTTATTAGATGGGGTTTCTTTTCCGTAGTTGGCCAACATGCACCTATCATCGAACACTTTCCAATATTTTTCTCATTCATTAACCAAATTGAGCGCTTTTTTTTTTCTTTTTTTTTGGGGTCATTGGACCCACAAACTAAGGGCTACAATTGCTCTTTGTGCATCAGAAGTAAAGGAGAAACACAGAAAACACAAAAAGACGATTAATGATAATTTGCTTCCAATATTTTGAAAAATAACTCTAGACCTCTTTGTAGTTCCAATCCCATATCTTTCTCATTTTCTATTTTTTTTAGTAATTAAAAACCTGATGGGTGTGCCAACTAGGACTTTACATATTTCTTCGTATTCCATAAGCAAAGATGCAACAATCAAAGATTTTAATTTCAAATTTCCAATTTGTTTTAATTCTCTCATCACCGAACATTGAACCCCTTTACACCAAACACACCATATCTTCCCTAGTCTTTTACTGAATTGAGCAATCTTTACGTCGTTAGATGCACTAGGTGGAGAACTACAAATGTTCTTTGAGCTTCAGAAACAGAGGAACAATGTGTGAGGATTCATCCTTTTCTGAATTCTTAAATGTTCGCTCACCAGCCCATCTATTCTAAGTGCTAAAAACTACTTTTGGACACTTGCTTTTTACTCTTAATTCAAATTTGGAAATGCTAATTGTTTGTTTTTCAACTATTTTAGTATAAAGCTCCACAAAAGTTTCAAAACTATTAATTTTAGTTTTTTTAATATATCAACCTTACATTTTTATTTGTAGAATTCTTAAGAAAATGTTCATACATAATAATTGCAAGGCAACTTCATCATAAAACAATTGAAAAAATATAAGTTAGAAAAACCTTTAAATTATTGGCCAAGGTGTCAAAATAAGGTGAATTAAAATTAAAAGAATGTCAAAATAACCAAATATCACATGAAATTAAATAAAATAACAATATAAATAAGTCACAAAAATCCACATGTTCAAAACAAATTGTGTCTTGGAAACTATTTCGAAATTCAAGCATATTTTTCACATGTGTGGGAGTATCAACCACAAAACTCCCAAATGGAATCAATTGAATTTGAAAATTGAAATCTCATAATGTTGGGAAATTTTGGAACAAGATTTGAAGAAGAAAACCTTATCAAATTAGGTTGTCTTTAAATTCTTGAAAAAATTCTTGAAAAATAAAAATAAAATGGGGTCACATTCCTTTTTTTTTTAATTTCATATAAAATATAATCATAAGAATGGTCAAAAATCAAACTAACAATTCGATTCCTAACCATTAAAATGTACAACAAAAGGGTTTGAAGACCTTTAATTAAAACATGGGGTATATAACATTTGAAATATATTTTCATGAACATTAAAACTTTGCCTTTAAAGATCTTAAATTGGAATCCATATGCAATGAGCTTGCAAAATAACATGATTCATACCTTGATAGTTTTGAGAATTGTGGGGATTCTTGTCATGGGAATTTTTGTCATTTTGATGTAGTCATAGCTACCATCTTTATAGTATACTAGTTTGAACCTCGTGCCTAATGCACAGGTGTGTGTGTGCGTGTATTTGATGATACATATCACAAAATTACAACTACAAACTACATTTCCAAAACCTCTTTATATACCCCCATTTCACATGTATCCATTGGGACCCTGGCCGCTAAAATTTTTGATGTTTGCATTGCTTGTGACCTGTGAGATAACAACATATAGCTGACCATGGGAAAAGACCGGAGACGACAAATATACCCCAACATTGTTCAATGTCTAACCTTAACTCTTGTTGATTGTCATCGCAAATGCCACTTGAATAGGAAATTGATGACAACGTAAAACAAATGGCCAATCAATCCTAAAGGGGGACATGATGATGCGAGGTATGAACACACATTTGCGGACATTATTCCCTGTGATGATCTCCGCTTCAATGACACGCTAACCCAATTTCTTGATAATCAACCTCGTACCATTACACAATCCTATTGATTGATTGAAATTGCGCAACAAAAGGATTGGCACGCCCACTTTGAGTTCCAGCTTATGATTTGCGATACCGCTAAATTACAAAGTGTTCAGAAATTCCACCAAATATAATGAATCCATTGAAACTCCTACAACTGCACTTGCACCTTTTGTCGGAGCCAAAAAAATTGCACTCAAGTACGTGTGCAATTCTTTAAATAACGATCCAAGAATTGCATTGTTGACTTCATCAACGTTAGTATTTCTGGGGGCCATAATGTTACGTTGCATAAGATACATGGCACCTCCAAAGTGGCGTTGGTGATCCAAATAGATGGTTCAAATTAATCCTCTTAAGCTACAAACTTCTATTGGCAACCTCATATGGGACGAAATCTTGATCCAATCTGGATCAACACCTTCTTCTTCTGCAATGGCAGGAAGACTACTATCTCCAACATTCAACACCCATTTGGCAAACTTTCGTTGCTCTTCAGAATTGGCTGCCATGACTCACATGTTGATATGAAGATGAAGAATTGTAACATGTTGACAAATATGCGATGAAGGCAACGAAGCACTAACAATGTCTTCTAGTCCTCCCTTGGGAACAACAGGCAGGATCCATCAAAATCCCCACCAAAGACCACGGTTTTCCCACCAAAGATCTTCTCGGTTGCCTATGCATCATCCAATTGCATCAAATCATGTAGGGTCTGATCAATAGCTTCGAAAGTTCGACGATGCATCATCGATGCCTCATCCCAAATGATCAGATCAGCTTTACACACCAACTTAGCCACTTTCATCTATTGTGTGATGTTGCAAGTCGACTCATCGTGCAGATCAATCGGAATCTTAAATCTTGAATGGACGATTTTGTCGCCTAGAAGCAAAAAAGATGCAATTCCTGATGAGGCAACTGCAAGCACAATTTTTCCTTGCTCTTGTAGACGAGATAGAAACGTTGTCCAAACAAATGTTTTGTCGATTCCACCACTACCATACACAAAGAACAATTTGCCATCTTTGTTTGTCATGACATTCAAAATAATTTTGTATGTGCTGCGCTGATCATCATTGAACCTATCTTCTACATTGTCTGCATCTGTGGTCAATGAATGTTAATCATAAGCCAGCTCTTCTTGGACTAATTAGTTTCCTTCATGAATAAGAGGGACGTAATTAGACTTCGGAAACGTTGGAAAATCTTCCAAGTGGTGTTCGTTGTGGATGAGAACCTGATCAATCTCATACAATGCACGATCCTTAAGCACATCCTCAGAAAGGGTAACAGTTGGATCATCATGCTCGTGGTGTGTCATTGCTTCAATGTCATCGTTCAAAGACTCCCATTGTGCATCCCATAGCTATTTGGGATTCGTCACCTCACAAAACATCAGCACGGAGGCAAACATGTCATGTTATTATCGTCCTGAGGCCCAAAGACCAACTTCTTCCACGGTTTGATGCCATTCATTATTGTCTGCAAGAAAACCCATTGTAATGCATGCATATTTGAATGTGTCATGTTTTATGCCACCCATTGTCCATAAATGCTCATAGGATGTGGCACCTTTGATGCAGTTCAGCAACATTCGCAAATAAATGTTCACCCGATGTCGAGTGTGCATAATACATGTGACCAATGGCAAAACCTTTCTTGCGCATTGTCCATCACTTCAACTTCCGATTCCACACCCATTGTTGAAGGAATTGATCGAACATAAAGCTTCGTGCAACTTCCGATTCTTGGTTTATTTTGAATCATTCCATTAGCATTGTTTTGGAAATGGCTAACTGTGTTGCCACTTCCTGTACATCATCGTCGTCGTCGAACATCACCATTTGTTGATTGGGCAAAT
>Ga0209208_10004959_pt1 | contig 18661 bp, 13 predicted proteins | sample S1TSphfallax_3_FD_187694 | JGI IMG/M metagenome (GOLD analysis project Ga0209208, IMG submission 187694) | Host-associated microbial communities from peat moss isolated from Minnesota, USA - S1T2_Fd - Sphagnum fallax MG (SPAdes) (version 2) | ecosystem: Host-associated > Plants > Peat moss >... | reverse complement strand
TTAACACCAGACAACAGATGACCCAAACCCACCAAACCTCATGACACTAACAAAAGGTTGTTCCACAACAATGAAGTGGAGAAAATGAAGGACATTGACACCCCGCCCCCAAGTTGAAAGGACTTTTAACATCCTGTGTATATGTACCTACCTACCAAATTTATACCTGAAAAAGCAAATAACAAGGAAGAAGGAAATGGACAAAATGAAGGACGATATTCTTTTTATTAATCTGCCAAACTTTATTACATGAAAGTGTAAATACAACAAAGTAGAAGGAAAATGGACAAAGCAAGGACGTATGTGAATCACCAGACCTTATGAGGGTAAGCAGGCTGGTCTTAGTATATTTAAGCACTAATGTGAAATTCCCAATCTCTATTGGGGTCGTTTGGCTTTGGGGTCTGAAGGTAGATTGTAGGGCTTCTTTGGGTGCTTGTGTTGCGCTTTTAAACCCTCTATTTGGTTAAGAGATGCCCAAGATTTGATTCCACAAAGTAAAAAGGGGGGTGGGGTGGGGGAGGGGTTTGTTGCCCCAAAAAAAAATCTCCAAACATTTCACACACCTAACTTCAATCAATTTAACTCCTCCTATGAATGCACATTCTAAAGTTAAGGCATGTCCAACATCCATGTTATCATCCAAAAATTGAAAATCCAAAACCAACCATGCCCTTCTGAAATAAGTTTCATTTGTTTTCAATGGACCAAATTATAATGTGGGAAATGGGTGAAAAATTCTCTGGTGATAAGGTAAGCTAGGTTCCACCAAACATACCTTGATGTGCACTCTTCAAGTGGTGCCACCACGCAATGGGGTGGTTGTGAAGCTCCCTCAATCTAACTCCTTGTTCCCTAACCTCTTTGTCCTTCCTTGTTTGTTCAGTGGGTGGGAGCTTGGGAATGCCTCTCACTCTTAAGTTGTTCACTACTCTTGTTCCTTATTTTTCTTTGTTGTGCTTATTTTGGTGATCATTGCAATTGTGTACTCATTCATTTTTGAGTTTGTTTTGTGTTTATTGTAGTTTATATGTGTTCATCAAGGTAGTTAGGCCTACTTGTTCATCACAATGGTCGCGATAGTCATTTTGTTGCAATGGTCACATTAGTCTTTTGATGATAGTCATTTTGTTGCAATGGTTGCTTTCATCTTCACTGTCTTTCATCATCTTGCTTTTTATCACTATTGTTGCCTTGGGTTTTTGTTGTAGTTACCTTTTCATGTTTGCAAGACACCATCCGCTTATTTGTTATTGTCATTGCCTTGATATTTGTTGCAGCTACTTTGCAATTAAAAATCGCCTTTCTTGCCCCCCTTTTTATTGTTGTGGTTGATTTAGTCTTCATTATAGTTACATTTTCATGTTTGCAAGACCCTCCTCTCTTTGTCATTGTGGTTGCTTAGGTTTTCATTGCAATTATCTTGCAATTAAAAATCACTTTTGTCATCCCCCTTTTCGTCACTATGGTTGCTTTGATATTTATTGCAAATACCTTTTCATATTCATAGGAATCACTCCCTTCTTAATCATGTGATGCGCTTGTGTTGGTATTTGCAAGATGTTAATGTTAGGTCTTGATCATCAATTTTGTTGCATTTGCTTTCCTTGCTTGTGTACCCACCCAATTGATTTTCATGCACTCATTTGTTTTATTCATGTATATGCAACATGAAGGAATTCACAAGATTTAACATTCAAATTGGACACAAGTTTAAATCCATTTCATGTTGTTAAATTTCACTTCATAAAAAACAATGCAATACATGACACATACTTGCAACTTTTGTAGTTGTTAGGGCTTGAGAGAAAGAGCTTTGATGTGATTTTGAATGTAGTTCTAGATATGGAGGTGAACAATGTGAACAATTGTTCTAAAATATCATTATTGCATTTTATAACTAACATTGATGATGAATCCAATTTTTTAAATATCTACCAAAATCATGACGCAATGTCATTTTTTTTGTATTTTTTACCTAGCCTTTTTTTTATCATGTAAAAACACATTTATGGATGATTATGATGAAATTTAAAATTGTAATGGTCTAAAATATGGTACTTATGAAATATTTAACACTTTTTGACTCGTTAGTGTTGATGAGGATCAAAATATAGGGGAGAAAAGGATTACATTAAAGACTAGGTCTTTTTCATCCTTGGTGATACACCTTGAAAGATTTTCATTCTTACGATTTTTTTTCATTTTGGCATTTTCATTTTGGGCATTTGGTCATTCACCACAAGGATAACACACTCTAAAATGTTTGTTTACCTTTTAAGGGTATTGGTGAAATATTGTTAATAATCAATTTTCTTGAAGATGAATAATTATGCTCCTATTAGAGCTAATTGGTTGGATTGAATCCATGTTACCAACAATGTGTACAAATTATAGGTGAATAACATTATACAATGGCAATGGTAATATGTTCCACAATATTTAGGGTGATTTGGCGTCCAAGATTTTAGTGGATTAAGTAGTCCCATTGGATCTTTAATTGGCAAAAGTTCATATTACATTGTTTTTATAATTATAGAAAAAACATCTTTGGGTAAACAACCAATTGTAGACGAGGAATCAATTGATTATTTCAAATCATCATTTCTATCATTCTTACTGTTATATATTTCACTAGGGTGTGAAATGGTTTGCAATAAATAATTCAAAATGTGAAACATCCAAATGTGGTGCAAGGAAGCAGGTGAAACCAAGTATTCTTTTGAATGAATTCAAATTTGAAGAATGTACTGAAATGGAACATGATTTTGTGGCTATTGAATCTTTGATAACTAACTATGCAAACTTGTATTGTTTGGTCTTTTGCAAATGGTCAATAATCTTTGGGTTTGACTTGTCAATTGCATTCATTTTTTGTGATTTTATTTATCTTGTCAAGTTAATTAATATTTCTATATGTATTTTTGAAACCAAATATCAACATTGTGTTAAATTTTCTCACTAAAAAGTCTTTGTTCTACTCCTTTATTTTTCATTATTTTCATCATTTTTTTAATGGTACCTTACAAAATCCAAAATCAATGCCTTGATAAAGTCATTATGTGCTTTTGTAATTGTCAAAAGTTGCAAATGATGACAAGCACTAAAAAAATTTGGTTTTCAACAAAATCAATGTCCTAATGAAATTTGGTCTAGGTATTAGGTGGTTCTTACAGTTTGTAACTGTGGTTCTCAAAATATTGAATGCCTGATGGTGCATCATAACCATGGTTGTGAGTTTTTTGAAAACGTCAATATCTGCCCATGAAACCATCCATTCTTTGTTCGAACTTTCAGGAAACCCTATGGTTCTTTGAGGTTTTTAAAATAGTCAGAAGAGGTGGTTCTTCAAAAAAAAAAAAAAAAAAAAATCGTAAACCCAGAGCCTGCAGTTCTCTAATTCTGATCATTTAAAAAAATCCGGAACTTGGCAGCTATTAGAAAATCAAATGGCCACCCAATGCTGGTCTGGAAGGATTAGAGGAGATGGATATTCACCACATATACAAAGGCTGTAGACTTCTAAGAACACTTCTAAGTTCTTAGAGCATGCCCAAAGGCACCAGAAAATCCCCCTGTACAATACTTTTCAGAGGAAGATTTGCAGAAATACACTGAAATGGCTTACAGCCTTGAAAAGGTACATATGTTACCAGGGCCTTCCTAGAGCGCCAGTAGGAGGAAATGTCTGTTTTTCATTGGCTAGCTACAATGATTGGCACAAGTGCATAGTCTCTCACTTTGTACAATCCATCTTTTCAGGTTCATGTGTGAGGATGGGGGACAAGAGGGCATACTGGATGTGCTAGTGATAGAGGGCTGTGGTTTGGGTATATGCTCTCACCCTCCCAATATTCGGCCATAATTTGAAGTCTTTCTCCTCTTATCGAGGTGAATTACTTGTCGTCAATGTCACTATGTGCAATGAAAATCACTTAAATGCCACTTTCCTCTGCATCTCATGAGCATAACAAAATAGTTCACCTAGTTCTAGATAGAATCATGCTTTGTAAAATTGGATAACCTCTGCTACACGCAAAACAGAAAGTGTTGTCATATCAGGTGATGGCCATTGGAACGACCAGGCCAAGCCGCAGATGACTGGAAGCCAGGTCTCATTAATTGCCATTATTCGGCGTAATTGGCACTCGACAGAGATTCTGTCATATCATTCAGAACTTTGTAAAAATATATGTTCGACCTCATGATGTTGTATGTGCTGGTCTATAACCAAATTTGGCTAAATCTTGTTGTGGAATGATCATCAGTTTGGCTACATCACAACATTTGGAAAAAACAAACCCTGCCACCCACCGCACATACAAAATACAACACAAAATCACATATAATCCCAATGTCAGTTACTTAGAACACAAAAGGAACAACACACTGTGCCATGTTCTTACAAGTCTACCTTGGGTCATCACATTTTATTTCCATTTCCAAAGGAGTGGTGCTCTGCAGGTCCTGCTGAGATGTCAGATGTTCTCCTTCCCCACCCATGGAGCCTATCATTAAGAAAAAAACATATGGCTCTGGCTGGAGAGGCTCTGTCCTGAAAATAAGGTATTACATTTAACGTTCTACTATGAACTCAAGTTATATGGATGAAAGTTTATTGGCTTAATGAAAGATCATAAATTTGTTTTTCCACATTTGTATTTTTTTTTTAAAATTATCTTAGAATTCATTGTACATGTTTAGAAATTGAAACCATAGTTCCATTGTCTTTTCTTTAACCATACAAATGAATATAAAGCTGTGATTAATTATATTGTTTAAGAAAATCCAAGTTTTTCAAACTTGGATAATGTAGACAATTTTTAGCAATGTGCATGAGGTATTTTGATGTTTGAAATAAACATCAATATTGAATGGATATAATTTACATGTAAAGAATTTTATTTTTGGTCTCATTTTCATTTTGAAGTTTGAGAATCTGGTATTTCTTATATTTCTTTTTGTTGCATTTTGGGTTTAGGTTTTCCATGAAAGGTGTGTTGTTATGATGTTTGATGGGTGTATGTGTGGATAGAACAATCATTCGATTTTTTTGGGTCTTGGTATTGATATTTACAAAAAAAATTCACACATGGTCCATTAAAAAAAAAAAAATTAATGCAAATTCAAGCCACAAGGTGCCAACATTTTGGGAGTAATTAATTAGTTCGAAAATGCAACATTTACATGCATATTTTCACAAATGCTACACTTTAAATAAATGGAGATGTTAATGGTTTTTTGTTATACATTAAAAGTGTGTTTGGTAATTTGAATGCAATATAATTTGGTTTGTGAAAATTTGACCAATATGCTTCTCTTACACTAAATTTGCATTCAATTCTAAGGACATTTTCCCATATATGGTCTAATTGAGATCCAACTTTTGTGGTGGTTTCATTAAATTATGATTTTAATTGGAATTTATCCATGAAATATAATAGTTCTTGTTTATTTTTTGGTTGGTTATTGTCTTTTATAATCTCAACATTAAAATCTCCCATAATGATGATTCGACAATGTTTATAAGATTGTTGAATTATAGTTTGAAGATTATTTAGGAATGTAGAAATTGAACATGAATGAGCTCCATAGATACATACAATATATATATTGTGTATTCGTATTAAAAATTGTTGCTACATATTTTGAACCATCACTAGTTATTGTATCAAAGGAATTTAAGTGCATGTGTATGTCATACATCATCATTAACCCATGACCATCATGGATTAAAATATATGAATACTTCGATGAATTTATAAATTTGTGCATATCTATTAATGCATGGTGTATTCTTATTTCTATAAGACATAATATATGAGATATTTGAAGGTTATGATCATGATTGATGTCTTCATAATGTTGGTGTAAAAAAGTTATATTCAAGGCTTGGATTATTACATGAGAATAATGTAAATTTTTAATTGAAGAATTAATGGTATCCAAGTTGCAATTTTTTTCAATCTATTAATTTCTACATGTACTTTTGATTCACATAAAAAGTTTCATGTTGGAGAGAAGTTACCAAAAGAAAAAATTCTTTTGTTCAAAAGTGAAATAATCTTATATATGTTAACCCATGTTTTTTAATGTTAATGGGATCAAAAACTAATTCATATAGTGATAATCCCTAAGAATGATGAATGGTTCTTGTTGTTGCAAGTTGAATTGGAAATTGAATCCTTGTTATGATAAATGATTAGGATTTACCAACTTTTATGTCTTTGATGATAGGTTCAATTAGTGTCCATTTTGATTTAGTGTTGTCGTAATAATGATTATATTTTTTTCTTGTTAGTGTTCCAATTTTAGAATTCATAAACATTATCCATATAATGGTTTTTTCACAATATATTGTTCATGCTTTAAAAATGTCATCAAATCCACTCATAAGACCATCAAATGTTGCATAGTTACTAGCACATAATTCAACCAACATATATATATTATAGAATGAAAACCTGCAGTTTTATTCAAATCATTTGAAATTTTATAAAATGGTGGGCATGATTGATGGTGATGTCCATTGTTTTGAAAATAAATGTGGGACTTAATGTGTTAGTGAACACATTTTCATTGTGTTTTTGCACAAGTTTATTTGTATAAAATAAATACAAAATAATAAAATCGTTGGGTGGATGTTGATTACAAATTGAATTTATAAATTCAATATCTTTTTGTATTTTTTGTTGCAATACGAAACTTGTTCAAAGTTTGTATAAAAACCATATCAGATTATCATATAACTTTATTTAATTCATAACAATGGACATATGTTTGCCAAATATTTGGTGCTAATGCATTAACATTATCTTTAATATTTTGAAAGATCCAACTATGTTTCACAAAGGGTGCTTGATAAAAATCACTTGTCATGATAACATCAGAACCACTAATTTTATTTTTTGAATGTCTTTGATGGATTTTAGCCTATTATCTATAACATTAAACATTTTAGCACCAATAGGTCATATTTCATTTATCACAATAAGTTGTATTTTTTCATATCAACATGTAAGCCTATTTAATGAATTTGATGATAAGTTTGGTAAACTAAATAAGGGTTGTTGGATAGGTATGTTCAATGTTGAATGTATTGGTATACCATCAATATTGAAAACAACTTTACTTATTAATGCCATAAGTAAAGCCTTGGTTTTTGTTAAATCAAAATATGTCTTTATTGTATGATCATAATAATATTTGAATTATGGGTTTCAATGTAAAAGTTTTACTAGTTCCAACACCCCTTATCAAAAATAAACATATAAGTGTATTAAGGTACAATTACTTTTTATGCATAACATCATAAAATATTAATCTTTGTTCTTCATTTAATTGTCTAAGTAAACTACGATATTCAAATTTTTCCATCATCATGGAATATGATGATATTTGTGAAATTTTCATTTTCTAGAAATTATGATTTTTGGTTTGATCCATTACATGATTGAATAACAAAGTTAAATTATAAATCATAATGTTCAATATTGATTGTGTTTGTAACATGAATTATAGGACATGAATCATTTACTTCATTATTTATATCATTAGTCCAAATGTTAGTGGAACGTAATGGTTTTGATTTCAGTCTATTGAATCATCCATTTATTCTATATTTACATATGGCATTTGATAGTTGAAAATAAATTTAATCTTAGAAATGTCATCATGTTGTTGACAATATGTATTTTGTTAAGTTACATTAGTTCCTAGGTTGGGAGTTTTATTAATTTCGAAATGGTGAAAACAATAAAAGTTGTTCTCTTGACTAATTTTCAATATTTTATATTTATTATAATTTATAAACCAAATAATTTTGGGTTTGTGATCTTTTGAATTTTTTTATAATGTTATTAAAAACTAAACTCTGTTAATGACAATGATTCATATTAATTAAGATGATTAATATATTTGTCTATGATCGATGAACACATTATATCAATTGAATTTGGTTCCAATTCATTTAATGCAACTTGTGATTTTAACACAAAAACATGTTTTTCATAAAAAAATAATTTATGAATCGAAATGTTTGAGATGAATGATATAATGGTAAAGAAACACAAAGTAAACAATAAGTTGAGGAATCATTTATTAAGCATTAAGAAAAACATTACCTAACTTTTGAATTCTTGTATTTGCATCTATATTATTTGCAATGCATTTTTTAATGATATAATGTAGTTGTGATGTTATTGATTTATTTATTTTTGTCATATATGATGTGCAATATGTTGCAGTTGCATATGGGTTAAAAATAAATTGAATATCTATCTTTGCAAACCATAAATGAGTAACATGTATATTAAATGCATTAGTTTTTATGTTTTTAAGAGTTCATTTTAAGAAAATATGTAGCTTTGCTAATTTACCTCTCAAACTTAATATATGTACTTTCTTCAAGGTTTTAATAATTTAGATATTCAAAAAATGATATATCATCATTTAAAAAAAAATTAAAGATTGAAATTTTTGTTTGCTTGTTTTTGGAGATATTATTGTGAAAATATATCATTTCATTTATTTGAAGAGGTTTTAAATTTGTTGTTTCATGCATAGGAAGCAATGGGTAATGAAAATTACAAACAACACAATTTTTTTTCTTACATGTACGTGTGTGTTAATGTTGTTGTGCATTTTGTAATGGCTTTGGTAACAATGATACATCACAAGAAATATACATCTCTACAAACTTTTCAATTTCTTCATTTGAGTGTATTCCATTCCCATGATTTTAGAATTCAATGACAAAAAAAAATCATAAATATACCAAAAAAAAAATGCTCTTTTGTGATAAGTTTACAAAAAAATAATAATTCTATGATCGTAATATTTTGCACATGTGAAAAGGTTAATTCGTATTATTCTACTATATGAACAAATTGGAGGTCTTTTATTTTATTTGGGAAATTTTATCTTGAAGCATGTAATGTGTGTAAAATTTTAATGAGAAGATCTCATAATTTTTCAATAGATGTAAAAGTGACAAAGGATGTGGAGGACCAAGTTGTTGGATCATTGCAAATAATTTTTTTCACAACCTTTCAAAATAATCAAATGAATTACGCAAACTTTCCAAATCATGATGATCTAAGTATGATTTGAAAATATTATTTAAATTTGATTTATCTCGTATTTGGTAAGTTTTTCAAGTTCTACCACATAGTTTTCCTTTTTGTATTCACACCCAACCAAAACCTATGAGTTTTTGGATGGAAATTTTAGGAGTTTAAAATAAAAGGTTATAAATATTTGTTGAAAAATCCCTAGATTTATGAAGTAATGCCCATGGAACTATTTGTTGATATGAAAAACCTTCATAAACTTGTTGAAGTTGCCCATAGAACAATGTTGGAAAATTTAGTTTTTTTTTAATGTTTATATTTAAATAAACCTAAAGGGTGAAAGTCTTAATTGTGGGCAATATAATATATAGTAGTTTCATAATTCATTGTTTTTGGAACATTTAAAAATTTATGTATCATTGAATTTTTTGGTGTACAATGTATTTATTCATTGTCATAATTAAAATTATTAGATGATGCATTATTATAAGTAAAAATTCGAAATTCTGAATTCATATGCAAAGCAAATAAACTTGCCCGTTGATGATGAATGTTAACATTCAAATCTTTGTATAATGGTGTTTCAATTAAATATCATAAAGTGATCATCACCATATTTCGACGAACATTTATTGACATACGAGGTGATTTGTATTCAAGAAGTCATTTATGAAACACACCTATTGTTGCACCATTATGTGGTAAACGTGGTAGTGTTGATTGAATTTTATACACATTTGCAAGGACATTAATAACACTACCATGCATCTTATATTGCCCATACTTTTCAAGTTTATAAATTTGAACAAAAGTAATGCATGATGACATAAAACGTTTTTCTAAGTGTGTTATTTTTTAGATTGATGGAATAATTTTGTTTCTAAAAAATTTATTTGGTACTTGATATAAGGGTGGTTTATTTTATATTATGTAAATAACTTGTACATATGTATGATGTTGAACTAGGTTTTATTTGAATTTGAAAGTATATAATAAGTTGTTTTGACAATTGATTTGAAAAACATTTAAGTTGTTTTTTAAAAATAACCTTTCACAACTAAAACATGGAATTATAGGAACATCTTGGATTTGTTTATTATAAATGTCAATGTGTATTGAATTATGTGTATTTTCCTATATATTAACATTATGTTTTATTTTATTGCACATCATGTTTTGCAAGAAGTTGTTGTGTGAGAATTGGTTCTTTAATTTCTTACAAAGTACATTGAACATATGACGATTGAACTTTGTCATTTATAAAATATTCTTGTGATTTTTTGTATATATATATTTCATGCGATTCATAATTTTTGATCTTGTTCTTTTAATATTTGGAAACATGTTGAAAAAATTTACATGTTTTTGCGTAATATGTTAGATTTGGACAAACCTTCCAATAATTCACAAATATTGTTGTCATAAAGTGCCCAATCAAATTATTATTATTATTATGTTACATTAAGTTCAACAATCAAATGGGAGTGTTCCATTTGAATTATTATTATTTTTTGACAAAGCAAATTAAAATGAAAGGATTAAATAAAATATCATTGACATAAACATTTGTGTTATTTTTCAAAAATAATTGTAAGTATTGAATACAAAATTTAAGAATTTTATAATAATATTTGTATTATAATTATTGTTGAACAATGAAACAACATACTCCAATGGTGAATCCCAGTTATTTTTCAAAATATCCATTAATGTATAATCAAAATTTTCATTCCAATAAAAACATGTAGTTAGTTGCGATAATTGAATAGGAGGTTGCTGCATCACTAAATCTAAAACAAATGAGAAATCATTTAAATCTATGTTAATTTTGGAATCATTAACTTGAAATGTAAGTGAAGACCTGGATAGACCATTAAATATTGAATTGGTTCAAAATGTTGAGAACTATATGCTATATGTAAAGGGATAAATTAAAAATCCATGCCACATCGAGACATAATGCATTTTGATATTTTATTCCAAATGTAAATTGGCCTTTGTAGATATTCAACTATCCAAAATATTGTAGTGAAATCTCCCTAGAAACCTCCCATACTAACACTTAATGTCATTTTTGTCACATATTGATGTTCATTTGTGACCATGTCTTGATGCAAATCAAACAAAAAACTTAGATTTCATTTTCGAACACAACATTGTTGAACTTTTTATGTGTTCAATAGTAAACATTGATTTAAATGTGCCATGTTATTTTGCTTCAATTCAAGAGATGACAAATGATTATCTAATAATTAAGATATAGAATAAATAAGACAATTGCCTATTTCATATTTTTATGTTGAAATTAAATGAAGGCCATATGATTGTAATACATGTTTAAATGATGAATCAACAAGATTTAATTAATGTGTTTTCATTACTATAAATTTTTATTTAATGGATATCTATATAAACAAAAACATGGTTCCCACATAAACACATTCAAAAAATAAATAAATCGATGATTCAGAACATAATATGAATAATTTCTTGAGGCGTACAAGGTGGAATGGTTTTAATAAAAAATGTGACAACAACAATAAATGGAGATTGATATTTAAAGGCACAACATTACACAGTTTTAACAAACGTTGTGTACAAAACTATTCGAGCTTGTCTTCTACAATTACACAACAAATTATTAAGTTCTCAATCTACATTCCAAGAGATAAATTCCTATCCTTTCCTTTGCATCATTTGTTTTTTCAAGTTTACACATAAAACATCAAACATAACTTAATGTTCATCTCATGATCAATTGTAAAAACTATTTTTGTTTTTATTTTACATTAGATTTGGGTCTCCTATTCTAAAATAAAGGAATTTCTTTAGGAAAAAAAAAAAAAAAGATTCAGCACCCGAATCTCCTCACTACCTAGGCATGAAAAAATAAATAAATAAGTGTTCAAACCCAAATTGCAAGGGACAACTTGGTGGCCACCAAATCATCCCTTGTAGTCCAAGTTGAACAATCTAATGGCCACTAAATTATCCCTTGTAGTCCAAATTGACCAATCTAGTGGCCATTATATTGTTTTTTTTTTTTTTTTCCACTTAGAATTATGGTGGCCACCATGTCATTCCATGCTAAATGGCAAAGGACGATATGGTGGCCACTAAATTTCTGTTTATTTCCCTTTTGGAGACTTGGTGGCCATTAGATAGTTTGACACTATATTGTAAGGGACAAATTGGTGGCCAATAGGTCTTCTAGTAATAAAAAAACAAAAAAAATGGAGATTTAGTGGTCACCAAATTGCGCAACTTGGATTGCGAAGGACAACCTAGTGACCACCAAGTCTCCAAGTGAAAAAAAAATGATCTAATGGCCACCAAATCATCCTTCTTAGTTTATTATTATTATTATTATTATTTTGTTTGGAGACTTGGTGTCCACTAGGTTGCTCCATGCTAAATTGTGAGGGACAATTTAATGGCCACTAGATCGTTGTTGTTGGTTTTTTTTTTTTTTTTTTTTTGGGCCACTTGAAGACCTAGTGGCCACTATATCATTTAATGTTGGATTGTGAAGGATGACCTACTGGCCACTAGGTCTCCAAGCGAAAAAAAAACAATATGGTGGCCACTAAATTGTCCTTCACAGTTTAGCATGAAATGACTTAGTGGCCACCAAGTCTCCAACAAAAAAAACATGATTTGGTGGCCATTAGGTCATCCTTTGTAATTGAACATGAAATGATTTGGTGGCCACCAAGTTTCCAAGCAAAAAATAAATAAAAATGACCCTCGCAATCTAAGTTCAAACATTTTTTTTCTACCTAGGTAGTAATGGAATTCGAATGCCCAACCCAATTTTCCTCTTCCTAAAGAAATTATTTTCTTTTAGAAGAAGAGACCCAAATCTTATGTTAAAAATAAACCATTTGATTCTTTCCTCCTTGAGGAAGGGAGAACTGGGTGGTCACATAATTTTCTCTACTAAAATGAGCTATAGAAAATAAAAGTACATTGAGATGATTTTTATTTATTAGAATTATCTAAAGAACAAAAATCCATGTTCTATTACATATTAGACATAGAGTAAAATGTTGTTACTAAGAACGAAAAAATTGTTTTTACATAATCAAGTTTTATAAAAACCATTCCGCCTTATACGCCTCAAGAAATTATTCATATTATGTTCTGAAATTATTACCAATAGTAAAAATGTTTTGGTCAAATTCACCTTCTCCATCTGCAATCAAAAATTACTTTTCATCTTTGCTATCCCTTACTCCCCTTACACTAATAACAATGACAACAATGGTAGCAAACTTCCAACTCTGAATAGAACTTCTAAATTTTCTAATGGAATCCATGTGAAAAAAACATTGAATTTAACTCATGTTGGAATGTAGGAATTGATGACACAATGGTTGATGACTCAATTGTGATGACAACATGCATGCCACCTTTTTTTAAACCTTTCTTAGACTTTGATTCAATGCAAAAAAATTCCACCCTCACAAACATGCCTTTCTGCAAATATTGTTCATGCATTTTTATATAAGGCAATTTCACCCTCAAAGTGATTGTGGTTATAGTTGCCCTATCCAACAAATCACAATGCAAATATGCATAGCTTGGATTTTTCATCCTGCTATTTGTAATGTGATCAAAGGTGCCATACCTATTGAACACCTTTGCTTCAAATGTAACATCTCTAATTTCGAAATTGAATCATCCACCTCAACAACTAATCTAGCTTCCTTCATTGGAACGATAACCATTGTGGGAAAAAAAAAAACTTATCAAAATGAATTTGATAACAAAAAAATGAAACAACACTTGGCAAAATTAAAAGTTGCAAAATCACATGAGAAAACATACACTTGCAAAAACACATACTTGCAAAAGAAACAACAAAACAATCAACAAATGGTTAAAACTTAAACTAAACACACTATTATTGCAATAATAATAAAAAGACAACAAACATACAATGTTATATTTATATGGGACAAAAGACCTAACTTAAACCCTAAACCTTTTTCTATTTTATATTAACTTTAAGCAATTTTGACTATGGTCAATTTCAAGTTAACAATAAAAGATCATATCCATGATTTGGTAGTTAAATTATGGTCTAACAATGAACAAGACATCAATACCTTTGACATTTAATAAATTTTAGTTATTAACTTTCAGTAACTTTGATTATGGTAGAAATCTACCATTAACCATGGATATTGATTAGCCATGATTTGGTGGTTAGATTGTGGTCTAATAATGAATGATAGATCAATACCCTTGGCATTTTATGAATTTGTATTATGCATTTCATTCTTACACCCAAAATTTAAATATTTGATCCTAGATTTGAAATATATTAATACATAAACCTTAAATTTTTCTCCACTATATAACCATTATTTTCATTTGTTAAACATCAACTTTTTTTTATCATGTACATAAAAAATTTAGACACACAAAAAAGTCAAAAGATATTATTTTTCCTTTTTTGGTTAAATGTATTAAGTGTTCAATTTAAAATAAAATATTTTTTGTTCTTTTAGTTAAATTTTTGTGTTGAAATTTTTCCATTCTCTAAAAAAAATTTGAAAAAATCTCAACTTCCTACCTTTAAAAAGAACCAAACTTCACCCTCCATGCCACCCAAGAAACAACCCTTTGAGTTAGTCCTCATCCCAAAAAAAACCTCCTTTGGAAAGGGGTGGAATTATCCCATCCTCCCCTCCTCACCCAAAAAAAAAATCCTAACCCTTCATCCCCTTTTCTTAAAGTTCCATTTATAGCTTGTAATTATTTCAATCTAATTGAATTATCCACTCCTTATACCTATTAAGACCCCATAATAAATAAAAACAAACCCATGCGAGAAGGGAAAAAAAAAAAAAAAAAAACCTTAACCCCTTTGCTATTCCTAAATTCTCACTTATAAACCCCATTGTACCCCAACCCCAACTTTATAAATTAGTTGTGTTTGCCCCATGCATGCTTGGTAAAACCTAAAATCATACATGCATATCTACTATCTTAAAGCAATAATAAAATTTTATAACATAAAAGTCAACAAGAATACCAATAAAAAATCAATAAAAACCTAATTTTATCATGATTTTTGTTATAAAATCTTCATCAAAACTATATTGAAGGTTTAAAATAACATCAAGTTAATTTAAAACATTTATATTTCATTTTTTTATTTTTTTTTTAAAGATTGATGTGTTTTATCTTAATCAATTTTTTCACAATTTTTCAAAACTCATTTTAATAAGATTTAAAGGAATTGAAACAAATTATTTGTATGTCTATCAAACAAATTTCATTTAAAAAAAATTAGTCACAAGGTTTTCTTTTACATTTCATAGTGATATATGAAACCTGGTGATACAAAAAGGCAAGTAACAACCCAAAAAGAATAAAGTGATATAGAGACAAGGTTAAATCAATTATCTAACATTTATATTTTGAGAAGAAACCCAACAAATAGATGGGTAAATTTCAAAACAACCCATCAATTGGACGCCTGCACCCAAAATCTACACATGCCCATCCATTAGCTTGGGCCAATAAAAAAACTTACATGCAAAACCTATAACCTTATGCATTCAGCCAACTTTTGATTCTCCAACCCCTATACCCACTCAGACGGTGTTCCCACAATGCCTCTATAGGACAAAGCCAACTAACAAAGGACTCCTGACAAGAGCTTAGAGTATATTATGTACCACTGTGACAATATGCGAGTGACCATCTTCAAAGGAAGAAGTTTCCCCACTTGCTTCAATTGACCATTTCAACTCCAGACGGCAAGATGACTTAAATCCGCCAAACTTCATGGCACGAACAGAAAGTTGTTCCACAACAGTGATGTGGAGAAAATGAAGGACATCGACACCAGCAAAGTTGGTAAGGGTTTCTAACGTCCTACATATACCTGCCAAGCTTTAATACATGGAAGGGCAAATAACAAGGAAGACTGAAATGGACACAAGGGAAGGATAAGATACTTTGTATTAATCTGTGAAGCTTTTATTACATGAAAGTGCAGCAAGAAAGATGGGAAAGAAACAAATGAAAAACCCAAGGAGTTATGGAAACGTGGTATACTTGATTACAGCACAGTACTACACAGAGTACTACAACAATGAAGGAGGAAATGGAGTTCAAGGCCTTATATATAGTTTGGAATTTCAGTTAGGACCTAAAGGTGGAGGGATGTCAAACACCCCCCTATGAATTTTGCCCATGTTACACTGCCATGCCTTTGCACAGCACCTGCATGGTTCTGTTGCAACAGGGCATAGAGGATGTTCACACTTGTTGTCCTATATGTCCTGCCATTGCAAGCCAGATTTGAACCCATAATCATTCAAGAAGACAAGCGAGGTTTAGTGCTTACCATTAACATAGTTCCGTCTATTGGGCTGTGATGATGTTTTGATATAGTTAACCTATTTAAAGTGCTCACATGGTTCAAACCCTGCAACAAAACCGTGCAGGTGCTTTGTAGGATGCAGCACTGACACCCCCAAAATTCTTAGGGCTTTTTTAGTATCCTGCCCTAAAGGTCAAAAATATATTCATACTTTTAACTACCAAAGGCACTTAGGAAACTAACAAAAGAGATTAGAAGTGATAGTGGATGAGGGGTCTGGAAAGAGGTGGAAGTCCAGAGGTAACTAAGTGGTTATCACCTGCTATCTGCCAAAAGTGTTATCACACTTGATCATAATTAGCTACAAATTAAGAAGCTTGGATTGTGGCGGTAAAATTTGTGTTTTGCTAATTAAGAGAGTGTTTGCTGCTTTGTTTTTGTCTTGTGGGTCTTTGTGCTTTACTTCTCGAACAGACATATTTGTTGTTTTCAGGTTTTGCTATTCATTCATTATCTCTTTCCAAACTGACAGGCTTTCGTTGTTGCATTCTTGTCTCTTTTGTTTTGCTTCCTTCCCAAACAATTTTGTTGTTGTTGGGAGCTGCTCTATTCCTACTACATTCTCTCTCTCTCTCTCTCTCTCTCTCTGTCCTTCCCAAACAGATAGTTATTGTTGCACACTGATATTCTTGCCCCTCCCTTAAGTTTTTGGTCTCAAAAAAACATATTTTTTCAGCTGGTTGCAGATTTATTTGATTGTATATGTTGCGTTCTTTTTTGTTTAGTAATTATCCCGAGCTGGTCCTCTTGAGCTGGGAATTACAGTATACACTGATCCAGCTTTTGGGATGCTGTGAAAATCTGCACAACCAGTGCCGTGCTTACTCGCAGGTGTTCCAGTCCACCAGAGAGAAATCTCACTCTGCTGCTGGTGCGTGCAGCTTGCTGTTTGCTTGTTAGGTGATCGAACTCTTCTTGCAGTAGCAGCAGCAGCTTGTTGTCGGATCGAGCCGATCATCTTCATGAGTATTTTGTCCTCCTCGAGTAAGGTTTTTATTCCCATTCTGAGAAATGGAGTTGAGCAAGAGATCTAGAATCCTCAGCGGTGCAATATGCAGTTTTTGGTCTGCTGAAGATCTCAAGCCTCCAGTCACAACAACACTCATGCAGCCCCTATTGACCCATGAGATCAAGAGCTTTTGTTTTCCAAATGTTGGTCTCGAGCTTCACTGGATTCGCTTACTCGTCGACCCATTCTCATACTTATCGACTTCTTTGTGGTGCAGGAACCAGCCGCAGCTAGCTCGAGAGATCCGCAATCACTTTAGATCTCGAAGAAGATGGATTACAATCCCATTGCCAGCTTAAACATGAGGAAAGAGAGTTTATGGTTACCCGAGGAGTCGTTCCAGTCGTTTCCCAACTACAGAAGGTCCTTGTTCGCAACTCCGCAAAGACTGAGGAACAGGATTCTGTCACGAGCAAATGTGCAGGAAGAGGTGGAGATGAAGGCTCGCAGCAAAGCCGGGATGAAGCGGACTCTGAACTGGTGGGATCTGATGTGGTTCGGCATGGGTGCTGTGATCGGAGCGGGCATCTTCGTCATCACAGGACAGGAGGCTAACGGAACAGGAGGACCCGCCATCATCATCTCTTACGGACTCGCTGGAGCCTCCGCCATGCTCTCTGTCTTTTGCTACACCGAGTTCGCCGTCGAGATCCCTGTTGCTGGTAAGCAACCTTGTTTTCTTTCTTCATGGTAGAGACATTGTGATGCACCCAGAAACCAACGGGCCAAAGTTTGGTATTCCTACATTCTAAGGTCATTTGGAGAGCCTTTTGTTAGCTCTGCCCTTCAGGGTAGAGATATTGTGACGCACCCAGAAACGGACCAAAGTTTGGTACCCCTACACACACATTCTAGGGTCATATGGAGTCCACTATTGAAACATTTTGAGCATAACTGAAGGATCCATCCACTTGGGCTTCACCATGCTAACCACCATGCGTTTCCAATTTTAGTATGTTCAATATCTATCATCCTTATGAATGTCATTCCAAGTGCAGAGCCATTATGTGATGAGCTGATGCTTGTTGAGACATTTTGATGCACCCAAAAACTGTGGGCAAAAGTTTGGTATCCCTACATTCTAGGGTCATGTGGAGTCTTCTACCATAGAAACATTTCATTTGGGTATAACTGAAGGGTCCTCCATTTTGGGCCTCGACATGCTAACCACTTTCAAGG